>Ga0066376_10001323_pt1 | contig 24065 bp, 21 predicted proteins | sample Knorr_S15_td_Bot_FD_77009 | JGI IMG/M metagenome (GOLD analysis project Ga0066376, IMG submission 77009) | Marine microbial communities from Southern Atlantic Ocean transect - Knorr_S15_td_Bottom_ad_5009_LV_A | ecosystem: Environmental > Aquatic > Marine > Oceanic | place: Southern Atlantic...
ACCATTCCGTCCATCCAGGTTCCTGCCCGATTCGATCAGGCATAAATAAGACCCCGCCTGCGATACGATGGAAAGCATCAGGATAGGCGAACTGTTATAGACATATTAGAGATCTTAGGGACCGTGAATAATTGGTACTCGAATCTATTTGCGGGCCAAACTTATTGTAATTCCTGACGTTTGTATGCTTCGTAGGCCTTCAAAACCTCTTCGTTCGGCGGATATACTTCATGAATGGGACGCTGACCTTCTTCAATGACTTTCCTTAAATAGGCTTCTCGATGTTCGGTATCTATTCCTTTCTCAGCTACCTGTTCTGCCAGAGAAGAAGGAATAACGATGGTTCCTTCATCATCACCAAGGATAATATCTCCTGGAATGACGGACACATCGCTCAACTTAATAATCGCATTATGATCCACACCGACCAAACGACGTTGGCAAACTGCAGCATGCACGCCTTTCGTAAAAATCGGTAAGCCCATCCGACGTAATTCTGTAAGATCACGAATAGCGCCATCCATCACAATCCCCGCACCGCCTTTCACGATAAATCGCGATACAATCACATCCCCTATAAATCCTGACTCGGTACATCCGCCTGCATCTACCATCAGAATATCTCCCGGCTGGGTATCTTCGACCACACGGTGGGTGAGCGAAAAGGGGAAATCCCCTTTCGCAATTTCTGTCAGGTCCGGCCTGATAGGCAGAAACCGCATGGTTCTTGCTCGACCTATCATCTTAACATCGGTGGTTATGGGCGGAATATTTGTAATATATTGGTCGGGATATCCCATACCCATCAGGATTCCGGACACGGTATCAATACAGAGTGTGGATAATTTATCAAATATTCGCTTGTCGTCAGGATTTACAGAAGGCGCATGCACGATAGACTCCCTTAAGGAATGAAATTTTACAATTGATATAAAAAGGAATGACGATTAAAACAATCACAGAAGGAAATGAATAATGGATATGACACCTGGTCATTTGTTGTTTTCTAATTCCCGATAACCCGATATCTTTGAAATAATTCATGGCCTATCTGCCTGGTTTGAATAAGCTCTAATTTGACGAGTTGATCGGCTTTAAAACCGTTTCCGTCCGCCGGTGTAGGGGCCTCTCGGCCACCGATAATCACAGGGCAAAGAGTCATATATATTTCATCTACCAACCCCGCATCAAAAAAGGCCATATTGACCTCGCCTCCCCCCTCTACCAGAAGATATTGAATGTTTTTTTTAATTAAGATGCGACATAATTCATGAAAATCAACCTGGGCGCCGCCAGTTTGGATTATTTCAGCGAAAGGTCTGATCTCTTCTATCTTGTGTTGAGGGGCATGACCCGTTGTAACTATGATTCTTTCCATATCCTGTTGCTGGAAATAGCGGCCCAAAAGGGGTAAATCCAAACTTCTGCTTAAGATAATGGAAATGGGATGAGGCGGTTTACCTCGTGCCTTGCGTTCATCTCTTCTCTTTTTACTTCGTATACGAAATGGAGGATCCTCTGAACGGATGGTGTTTGCACCGATGAGAACCGCATCTGAGTTTGACCGAATTTGGTCCATTAATCGCCAATCTTCACTACTGGAAAACCGCAATCGGCCCCGTTGGGACGTAGATATTTTTCCATCGACACTCATAGCAAAATTCAATACGATATAAGGCCGGTCTTTGGGCATTTTAAAAGTAAGAGGGAATATTGCTTAAAACAACAGGAACTTTTTGAGGAACAATGAGTTAGAGGTCCTTAAAACAAGCGTGTTCCCACTTCCACTATTTCCGGGAGTCCACTGCGACACGGTATATTTTGGTTTTCTGCGTATCTTGAAATGGTATGAAGTGGCATTGGTTCTTACCCCATGCGGTTCAAACATTTTGCTCTGCACATAATTTCTAACTTGACAGATTGACAAATCATTTATACTATGCCAAGCGAAATCCTAAAGAAATTAGAAGTAGACAGATGACTCATCGGACAACACCCTGAATGGGACGGGATTCTGCATCCGTACTCGATGTAGGATGGGTTTTAATATATTCCCTGTTAGCGCCGATCAGTATCATCCCTACCCCATCAATATCAATCAGATCTTGATCATCGAATGATCGTGTGTTTATAAAATTAAGGTGACACACACTGACTTGGGATTGAGTCTTTACCCTGACCCTAGACTGCAATGGATATCCGTGTGTTCTGCAAATGATGGGACGGTCTTCATAAAGGCTACAGCCCCCATCTACTAATAAGGGACAAATCCCATGTTGCCATTTCCAATCTGCATCATTCTGGATCAACGTATTTAGTCCAGCAGGTAGTTTTATAAACGCTGCCTGTAGGCGATCGAATTCAACAGGAAATACAAAAACCGATTGTGACAACAGCTCGCGCATCCCTGTCTGCAATTTATTTGAGAAGGATGTCGTTTTTTTATGCTTTGTGCATGAACCTGATGGCACAGTCCCTCATAGAGCGTATGGTCCTCAAGCACAGGAAATTCCTTGGTATAGTGTTAATGTAATTACCAAACCAAGATATGATTATGAATAAAAAAAGTCAATGATGTGCAATTATACTTCATTAGGGAGGTAGGCCGTTGTGAAAGTCCGGGAAATAAAGAAGGATGATGTGGTCATATTAGAATTGAGCGGTCGGTTGACAGAAGGCAAGGATACCGACGACCTGAGTGAAAAAATAAATCTGAAAATTGATAGCGGTCTGAAGAAACTTATTTTTGATCTGAATAAAGTGCATTGGATCGATAGTTCTGGGCTCGGACTTTTAATTCGTGCATATACCCGAATGCAAAAAACCGGCGGTGAATTAAAACTGGCCAGGGTAACCAGAAGCGTCAACAATTTGTTGCAAATGACCAAACTGACCACGGTATTCGCTATACATGATACTCTGGATGATGCTTCGGAAAGCTTCTAAGATTAGCTGGACGATATGATCGTTCCCTCCGAGAATTTGCTTCCATAGTCTCGGATAACATCAAAGACACCGTCATTCTGCAAGAACCAATATATAGTATATGAATGAGACCGCTGTCTTGATTGATGTGTAAATCAAAAATCTCATCTAATGCGGTATACCTAAATGGTGCATGCGTTGGTGTATCGCATCCATAGCTTCTTTATAGGGACGTTCAAGAAATGCGTAGTGATCATCCATACCATGGTGGTGTGTTGTTGTCCCTGGTTTATGTTGGTAGCTTCTTTGTCTGATGTAAGATAGTCCGCCTTCGATTAAACTGAGCATATAATGGGCATTATCCACATCAAAAAGATGATACGCACCTCCACAGGCAATATATATAGGTGAAGTATGAGCCATGATCCCTCTCCTCCAGCCATCGTGATGAGGAATACTCGTGTAATTCGGTCCGGCACATCGAGCGGCCAACCAACTGTGGCCCTCTATTTTCAATGATGTTTTCAATGATAGCCGGCGAGTGCCCTCTTTTTCTTCTGTTGAGGCAACCACCTTTCCCTGCTGGACAATCTCGAGAGAGTGAATAGGTAAAGTAGAATCCGCTGAGGCCTCAACTTCCACTGTTCCTCCGTTACCCGTCAATTTAACCGTATCTCCAATAGGTTGACCATTGACGGTAAATCGAATGATCGGTCCGGCACTCAAAAAGGTGTTTCCTCCTCGTAATGCCTTACACCAATTATCATAAGTGAAAGGTTCATCGGGCGGGATATAAACATAGGTACGGTAAATACCCACCGGGACGTCGCTGGTCATTTTATCGGTACCGCCGGAGAGGGGTAAACGATAGCCACAATTCAAGTAACGATAATACTCCCGATGATTGTATTCCGTGTGAACCAGCATCTCGACGGAATCTGCTCGGTTTGTAGCGATTAAAACAGCAGACTCGCAGTTAGGATTCGGAATATGAGGAATAACAACCGTGCCCCCTTGACGGTGACACTCATCAGCCCAATAGGATAAGGTGGTTTCTAAATTGCCGCCCAGTTCAGCTTCCCCCGGCCCATCCGAACACCAGGGCATCACCGGTTCTTTCAATCCAAGGAGCGTCAGGTGACCGAGTATATGTTGCCTGTTTTCCTGGGTGGCGTACACAATCGTATCCCCTCCTGGCGCAACATGGGGTTCCCCTGTGAATTCTTCGGTATTGGTGAACAAATTTCCCCATTGTGAGAGTAATAGATTAACCACATTCAATCCTTCTCCCTGTGCTTCTAAAAGAGCACCCTGGGTCGAGAGGAAGTGTACGTGGGTATCGCCGCTGAAATATCGATCGTCATTTAAATTAACCCATCTCTTTAATTTCAGAGTTAAATCTCTTTGGCCGGGGGTAATATGAACCTTCGTTCTTAAGGGTTCATACTCGTAACCTCTGGCCACATCTACGATCACCTCGCCCCGAGGAAGCCAGCCCTGACATGTTCCATCTATATAGGCATACGTCATCTGCCCTAAACGGACATCCCCACCCACATCTATATGCCAGGTTCCCAGATTGGAATTCACATGGGCATGGTGTCCGTGAGGAGCATATGGAATGCCGTGAACGGACCTGAAATGTACACGACAGGGAATGGGTTTACCTGTATCCTCATCAAGCACCGTGGTATGAACCCAATTACGTCCGCTATCAACCACTTCAAATCGAACGCCGGATGTTTCCACCACGGTGTTATCTTCCAACTTGCCCCAATTTACAGATCCTATGTACTCCCCATCCTGTTTAACTGTTACGGTTGCAGACGGGATGCCTGCGATAGATACATGGGCCGGGCTGGCTTGATTATTATCTTCCTGCCCCCATCCACGATGTGAATCCGTCATAAACTCTGATTCGGGAATTTTAGGTAATGGATAGGGATATGTAGCATACCCGCGGTCTACTTCCACGTCTAGTTTAAAAGGTTTCTCCGCATCGCTTGCCTGAGTTAAATCAATTTTAACATCTTTGGCTGCCCACCTGCAAAACGGATCTTCATTTAATTTTCCAAGTGTTATGCCCGCAATGATAAATGTTTGATCTCGAGGTATAATTTCAATCGAAGAGATAGAAATATTCGCAGATGGATTCTCCCAGGCCCATAGATAATAGGCGTGAGGCCAACCCTGATCAGCTTCCGTCTGCCTCCGCCCAGCATGACTCCAATCACCACTATGACGGTCGATGACCTCTGGTTTTTGATCGGGAACACAAAGAAAGGAGTGCTGGCCCCAGGGTAAGGGAAGATAGCCGATCTCAAAACGTTCTCTGATGATTTCGGTATGTTCATCACCATTTTCTAATTTGAAGACATAATCCGCTATGGGAAGTCCTAATGGGGATCCATCCATGATCTTCGAATTTAAAACCGTATGAGCGAATAATATTCTTCGGGCGGGCGCATTAATATCTATAGATACGGATGAACGGACCATCCCATCAGATTTTCCGAAGCCGATGAAACAAGATTCTTCCGAATTTCCCGTTCCTATTAAAAACGGCAAACCATGGAAGGATTGTGGACCAAGTGGAGGGGTTGTTATCCCTTTAAAGATATGAGTGTTTACATTATAATGAGAAGATAAATCGATGGGAGTATAATCGGACATAATGACCACCTTTAGTAGAATTTATCTCAGGATGTCAAGTGGTTCAAGGCTTCATCTTTCAGGTCGAATATTTTGAACACATTCAGTAATTTAGTAATACGCAATAAATTAATCAATCGATCATTTACACCCACTAGAACGATTTCACCTGAGGCTGCCTCGACGGCTTTCATCGTCGCAATGAGGGAGCCTAACCCTGAACTGTTCATAATCGGGACCTCTGAAAGGTCTATCAAAACCTTTAAATGACCCCGGTCAATTGTGTCATTTATCATGTTTAATAATTCTGAGCTATCTGATTCCTGCCAGAGTCTTCCTTGAATTTGTAATATTGCTATTTAATTTTCCAATGATCGCGTGATTTTCATGCGAGACCTCTCTCTTTATAACATCTTGTGATTCTATCTAAAGCTTGACATGGTATATTCAAAATACTATCTTTCCACAGATCCCTGACATGGTTTTTCCGATTTATGTACTCCGGTTTAATGCTAGGGATTTCTATATATATAAATGGAAATAATATATAATATTTTCGCCGTGAAAATAAAATCCAGGGAGCCCATAATCAGGTTTTCCCTGGATTTATACATATACAGCCCTTTAATGCATGATGATTGATCGAAATACTGGGGGAGTTATAATAATTGGATGCCTTTTTTAATTTCTTTATATTCCGGGAACCGGTCCTCTTCCAGCTTAGAAAAAATAAGGTGGTCGTTGACAGACACTTCAAAGCGACCACCGTCTGAGGGCACCAACTGCATCGTGTTAATATCTTGTTTATAATATTCCATTAATTGTACTGCCAAACCGGCAGCTTCTTTTTCATAGCTTCAGTCTGAACAATAAATAATTTGGATATTCACACAAACCTCCTTATCAACATAGATTTACATTGAACCATATCAGCATAATATATGTTATAAACGATCAATGATGCAAGCGCTTTGATTCTCTTATTTTTCTGCTTGTTTGGAATAATATTGATATGAAAAAAGTCTTAATTACCGATGATGACCCTAGAATGGTAGAGATCATTAAATCTGCCTTTGAACCCTTTGAGGACGAGTTTGAATTATTTACCGCCAATAATGGTCAAAGTGCCCTAAAAATGGTGAGGGAACATCGACCGGACTTACTTATTCTTGACCTTATGATGCCGAACGGACATGGTTATGCTGTCTGTCGTGAAATACGGGCTGACGTTTCATTGAATGAGATGCGAATTCTTGTAGTTTCCGCCAAATACTTCCCTCAGGACCAGAAAGATGTCCTCAAGCTTGGGGCAGACGCATTCATGCCCAAACCTTGTAGTTTAAAACAGATTCTCCAGCAATCAAGATTATTATTAGAGCAATAAGACGCATGATATTATCCATAGTACTGACATCATAAGATATTAAATCGATTCGGAGTAAAAAACATGCTTGTTACATTCTGGGGTGTACGTGGATCAATACCAACACCAGGTGATTCTACGGCGAGATATGGCGGCAATACACCATGTGTAACGATTGAGCATAAGGATACTTTGCTTATTATAGACTGTGGTTCCGGGCTTCGTGTCCTTGGAAATACATTATTACAAAAATCAAAAGGTCAGCCTATTGAAGCGGATATATTAATCAGTCACACGCATTGGGATCATATTCAGGGGTTCCCCTTCTTTATCCCGGCCTTTATTCCAAATAATACATTTAAAATATATGGCGCCGAAGGGGTGAGCCTACAGATTGAAGAAATCCTGGCAGGCCAGATGGAAAGCCCTTATTTTCCGGTAACACTGGATGAAATGAGGGCCAGCATATCATTTGAACACATTAATGAACCTGAATTTACAATCGGAGAATTCAAAGTTATATCCACCTTCTTAAATCATCCTGGCGTTGCCCTAGGGTTTCGGATCTCTACAGAAGAGGGGGTAGTGGTTTATTATTCGGATCATGAGCCCTATCATCGGTTACTCATGACCCCCTCTCCGTTTAAGCTGGATGTCTGTTCCGATATATCCGATGACGATAAAATCCAATATGCACAGATTCGTGATAAGGAATATGTTGACTTCTGCAAAGGGGCTGACCTTTTGATAGAAGATTCTCCTTATACCGCAGAGGAATATAAAACAAAAGCAGGATTCGGGCATGCATGTGTAGATGATGTGATTACCATGGCGGTTGAAGGTCAGGTTAAGCAGGTGGCACTATTTCACCATGACCCCATACACACAGATGAACAAATAGATCAGATGGTTGAATATTGCCAAACGGATTTAATTCCCTCGGATTCAACTCTACAATGTATTGCTGCCCGTGAAGGGTTGCAAATTTCGATAGGGCAAAGTGTAAGAGAAGCCGTGTAGGAAAGTTGTTTTTATTTTTAGATTCTTTCTTGACAAACAGAGACATGTGCAGTATTCTTCTTGATGAGGAGGTGATGAACCATGTTAGGTTCTTTTGGTGTAACTGAGTTAATTATTATTCTTGTGATCGTCATGGTTCTGTTTGGCGCCAAACGGTTGCCTGATCTCGCTAAGGGATTAGGTCAAGGTATTACAGAGTTTAAAAAGGCGTCCCGGAACGATTCATCCGAAGAAGAAGATACAACAACAAAGGGCACCAACCCCCCTGCCTCCAAAGACTCCTGACGGCCAGTCATTCCGTGACATCCGCCCAGTGAGAAAACATCCGAGAAAATAAACCGTTTCGTTGATTGACCGAAACGGTTAGTCATCTATATTTATCTTTCGGATTGCCCAAGCGCAAAGGCGATGTCATGGCACGATTGGACTGGTATATCCAGGAAGCCGTCCGAATCCCCTTACATATACACAAGACCCTCCATACCAATTATCTCTGGCTTTGTTTCCGTGTTTGGAGGAATCTCTCGGATTTCTCCAGGTTTGTCATATGGCAGATGCTGCGGGGCGTGTCATCAGTCATCAATGTCGGATGTATTATAGAGAAGAATTTGAAGTCTGGTATAATACGATTGAATCATACCTTCATCATAGGCACGTCCCACTAACTATTCGTACATTTTTAACTGATACCCTCTGGGACCATAATCCGCCCCAACTTGACCATTTCTGGTTCCCCAGCATGAAGGAAGTCATTTTTTTAACGTATATTATCGAAGAGCGCGGATACCCCGTGTGGACGGCAGACCGTTGTGATGCATTTTTCTATCACTTACAACGTCGCTATAATAAAATGCGCCATAGATTACATCATAATTCCTCCTCTCTAACCACATCGCAAGCAGTATAATCCTCAATTAAAAAAACGATCTACAACCATTTCATTATTTACCCGGTCATACAAAAAGAAGCAGAATACCCGGTTCCGTGGTGAGATCGATTACATGGCATGAGGTTGTAATGGCATTGGATGACCAAGACTTGATTTTGGAAGCCTGCCGTGGGAATATGCAGGCGTTCGAAGAACTCATATTCCGGTATGATGATCAGGTCCTTTCGATTGCGATGTCATATGTCGGTAATACGGATGATGCCAAGGATATTTATCAGGAAGTATTTATCAGAGTATTTAAATCATTGCCAAAATTTCAATTTAAAAGCCAATTTTCTACCTGGTTATATCGAATCGTCACCAATGTCTGTTTAACCTATCATGCCAAAAAGAAAGGGAAATCTTTCATCCCTGTTGAAGATGAATATTCTAATGATTCTGAAGACGAAATCGGAAACACGTTGGTATCAGACCTTGAATCGGACAATATGACCATAAATAATGAGATCACCGAACATATCAAAAATGCTATGAATACGCTGTCACGGCAACAGAAAATTGTTTTCACTATGAGACATTACGAGGGATTCAAACTGAGAGAAATTGCACAGATGATGCAATGTGCGGAAGGGACGGTAAAAAAATACTTGTTTTCAGCCACAGAGAGAATAAGAGGCCAATTGCGCGCCGTATATCCATGATTTCCAACTAAAAACATACACACTTTTAAGCTCTGGATATGATTATGCCACATGATAAATGGAGAGATTGGCTACAGCTTTCGCTTTATGGAGAGCTTTCCGAAACGGATCAGACCGATTTGGAGGGGCATCTGAAAGGATGTAATATTTGTTGTGAAGAATTGGAACAGTTAAAGCGATTTCAGCATCTTATTGCTATTGCCACACCACCCAGGCCAGATCAATCTATTTTGATGGATGCCAGGCGAAATCTCCGAACCGTTTTACAATATGAAATGGATAGGCCAGGTGTTCGAGAGCGGTTATTTGAGTGGTTCTGGATGATAAAAAGAAGATTCGAAGATATCGAATTACCATCTATGCAATCGGCACTTGGTGGTCTGGCGTTTGTTACATTAGGCGTATTAATGGGCTTAAATTATAATCGGCCACAAAATGATGTAATGAATATCCAGGCTGAATTGGCGAATCCCGATGATATACTCACCCGAGGAGATGTGGATATATCTAATGTGCGGTTTCTGGACTCCGATCCGTCTGACGGCAGTATTGAGTTTGTCTTTGAAGCAGTTCGTTCCGTTCAGATGAAGGGTTCACTCGATGACCCATTGGTTCAACAGGTGCTTTCTTTTGCTGTTGTAAACGAACAAAACCCGGGGGTAAGATTAAAAGCTATAAATGCTGTCGGCGCATATGCGCAGCTGTCTACAGATGAATTTAAAAATGCCTTGATTACCGCTTTGAAGACAGACTCTAACTCCGGCGTAAGAAAAGAAGCTTTTTACGCATTGATAAAATATCCATTCGATCCTGCTATAAAAGATGTCATGGTGCATGTATTAACTCATGATGGAAATGCAGCCTTGCGTATTGAGGCCATTAATATGCTTCATGCACGCGCCCGGGGAAAATTCCCTTTTGATCAAGACCTTGTTGAAGTCTTGAAAACGCGGATGGAAACCGATGACAACGCCTATATCAGAACCAGTGCTCGAATCGTTTTAGATGATATAGCAAATCCTTGATGGCCATATCCTGTGCCCTGGATCCCAATTATGGTTTTCGGGATGGAAACTGATGTGTTGAAGGAGATAATATGAAGCGGATTTTATATGGTCTTGTTGGCATATGCTGCTGGTTGACTATTTATGATGCCGATGCGCAAACACGATTTCGGTCCGGTAGCGATAGTAGATCGGAAACATTTATCGTCGAAAAGGGTGGGTTGCTTGATGTTAATAGCAGTGTGGGGGACATTATCATTTCAGTATGGGATAAAAATGAAGTGGCGATCTCTGTAGACGGGATAAGTAGAGATGACATAGAAGAGCTTGAATTCAGGAGTGATGCTGGTATTGTCCGGGTTGAGTTTCACCCCTCTCACTCCAGATGGTCGAAAAGAGTACGATTTAAAATAGATATCCCTTCCGAGTTCAATGTAGACGTGCGGACCGGTGGCGGAGAAATTGAGATTCGAGGCCGAATCATCGGTGAAATTCGAGGTCACACATCTGGCGGGGATATCACACTCGGGGATATTGAGGGAGAGGTAGATGTAGTGACATCAGGAGGAGATATTCGTGTCGGTTTGGTGACAGGTATAGGGTTTCTCAAGACATCAGGTGGTGACATCAGGGTAGTAGAAGCCCTGGCCAATCTGGATATTCACACATCCGGTGGGGATATAAGATTAGGGAATGTTGGCAAAAGGGTAGATGCAAGAACTTCCGGCGGAGATATCATTATCGGCAATGTGGGGGGTGAGGCGCGTATTAATACATCAGGTGGAGATATCGAAGTGGGTGAAGTAGATGGAAACGTAATATTAAATACGGCAGGTGGTACCATTCAATTACGAAGTGCGAAGGGGGAGGTTCGGGCGACCACGGCAGGGGGAGACATAGAATTACTCGGGGTGACCGGATCAGTCGAAGCAAGAACAGCTGGTGGTGATGTAATGGCAGAACTTATTCCCAGCGGTACAGGCCGAAGTTCCCTTGTGACCGCTGGTGGTGATGTGACGCTTTATATTAATAAAAACGCCCGGGCCACTATTGAAGCCAGAATCCAGATGGAAAGAAATTGGAACAGAAATAATCGAAGAAGTCGAAGGGACTATGAGGTCGAGTATGGAATTCGCTCAGATTTTGAGGCGGAACGGTATGAAGAAGATATTGAACGGGGAGAAATTCGAGCGACCTATATATTAAACGGAGGAGGCGAAAGGATTCGGCTGGAAACGGCCAATGGTAATATTTACATTCGTGAATTAATCGACCGTCAATGAGGCGGTCTCAAGCAGTACGCGTTGGGCTTCAGCAACACCAACGCCGGGTTGAAAAGAAAATCCAGAGTGGCTTAAGCCGTATTCCAGAGCCGATATCGCAATTAGCATCTCGAAAGCCTCGATATGATAACCCAGATGCGCAATCCGACAGATTTTACCTTTATATTGCTCCATCCCATTGGCAATAGTAACACCGCATTGCGTTTTTATAGTCTTCAACAACTTGTTGCCATCAACTTCTGGAGGGAAAGTGACTGAGGTCAACACATTTGAAGGCTGTTTCGCAAATAAAGGCAAACCAAGGGCAGTGACCCCCGCCCGGGTTATTTTTGCAAGCCTGGCATGATGTTGAAAAATATTCTCAAGCCCAATTTGTTTAATATCCTCAAGAGATTTTGCAAGTCCCATAATGAGTGAGACGGCAGGCGTATAGGGAGTCAACCCCTTATCATGTGAGGTCTGTGCTCGTTTCAAATTTAAATAATATGAAGGGGTTGAGTTTGATTTTACTTCTTCCCAAGCGCCCTTACTCATACTGATAAAGGATAAGCCGGGTGGAATCATCAGCCCTTTTTGTGATCCCGATATGACTATATCGATATGCCAGGCATCTGTTTTAAGGTCGTTTGCCCCTAAGCCGCTTATGGCATCTACTACAAGAAAACAACCCATTTCATGAGTGATTTGTCCTAACGAGTCCATATCGTGAAGTACACCCGTTGATGTTTCACTGTGTGTGGCGAATACGGCTTTAAAGGGTCCCCGGTTTATTAACATATCACGTACGACGGCCGGGTCAACTGCATTTCCCCATTCTACATCAATCACTGTCGTATCCATACCATACACTTCACATAACTCAACCCACCGGCCACCGAACTTACCGGATCGGATTGCGATGACGCGATCACCGGGTGTGAGTAAATTCACGACCGCAGCTTCCATGGCGCCGGACCCTGATGCAGTTAAAATGAGTACATCATTCTGGGTCTGAAACACATATTTCAAATCGTGGGATATTTGATTTAACAGTTCGCTGAATTCAGAAGACCGATGGGATAAGATCGGTTCTGTCATTTTTTGCGTAATATGATCTGGAACAGGTGTGGGACCGGGGGCGAAGTTGAAGGTCTTCACATGGCCTTCCATTATTACAGCGTTGTCAGGGCGACTTTGGCATCACGAGCATAGCGGGATGTTTCATAGGAAGTAATAATTCTATCATAGAGTGCTCTGGCCTTATCCACTTGCTCGGCTGCTTGAAAACATCGGCCGGCATCAAGGAGAAACTTCGGGGCGAGGAATGATTCAGAATTTTCTTCTGCAAGGGCAAGATATGCAGTCGCCGCATCGGAAAACTTCCCACTCTGCTCATCACACGCAGCGATTCCTGCCCGGGCGCTGAGCGTATATAATTCATCATCCCCACCATATTCATCTATATATCTGGCATACATCTCTCGGGCTTCAGTTATCTTATTCGTATAGAAATAAGCCTTCGCCGATTGAATCGTTGCTTCCATAGCACTGGCGGTCCCACCATATTCTGCAATCACGCGTTCAAAGATGGGAATGGCATCTTCATATCGATTGGATTGCATAGCCGTTTGACCGGGCGCTATTAAGCGACCTGCGTCCATAAAGGTGTCAGCCCGTTGACCAGACCATAAATAGCCGGAAGTCAGGGCGATAACAACAACCGCAAGGACTATCAAAAGAGCCTGGAGATTAGTTTTTACATATTCTCCAGCTTCAAATAACCAGAGAATAAAGCGATCTTCCTTCATCTCTCGACGTGTAATTCGTCGTCTGACTCTTGCCACGAATCAAACCCCCATTAAAATCTAAACTGTTATTTGACATTATTTAAAAAAGCTGTACACATATAAAGATTTTTACAAGATTCGTCAAGCGGTTTCTTTAGATAAAGAGTTTCATTGATTATCCAAAACAGGCATGCGATAGATTCGAATTTTTTCTTGACAAAACAACCGCTTTCAGTATTTTACCAAAACTATTGTAGAAGGGATTGTCACTTGTTTGCATCCCGATATTTCGTATATTAATTCAGACTTCAGAAGTTTATTTTTAAGCAGTCAATATAGAGGAACGTTTAAAAGGGGGACAGAAGATGGAACTGTCCGGCTCTGAAATAGTCGTTGAGTGTCTAAAAAAGGAAAATGTCGATCTCATATTCGGGTATCCAGGTGGCGTGGTTATTCCGATGTATGATGTGTTGCAACGAACACCGGAGATCAGACATATACTCGTCAGACACGAACAGGGTGGCACCCATATGGCCGATGGGTATGCAAGAGCAACAGGTAGACCCGGTGTAGTCCTTGTGTCATCGGGACCAGGTGCGACCAATACGGTCACAGGCATCGCTACAGCATATATGGATTCCATTCCGCTTATTGTAATTACGGGACAGGTGCCTGTACATCTTATCGGCAACGATGCCTTTCAGGAATCAGACACAGTGGGTATAACCCGGCCGATCACCAAACATAATTTTCTTATTAAAGAAACCCACGAAATTGCCCAAACGATGGCAGAAGCATTTCACATCGCTACAACCGGACGTCCTGGGCCAGTGCTGATCGATCTACCCAAAGATGTTCAGATCGGCACGGCAGAGTTTGAATATCCGGAAAGACCCCACATTCGAGGATATAAACCCACGGTTGATGGCCATTTAGGACAAATAAAGAAGGCCGCTGAAATGTTGTCTTCCGCTAAAAAACCGGTTATTTACGTAGGGGGTGGGGCTATTATTTCTGACGCAGCAGATGAGGTGGGAAAACTTGCCCATAAGTTAAATGCACCCGTAACTACTACCCTGATGGGATTGGGAGCTTTTCCTGAAAGAGACCCTCTTGCACTAAAGATGCTCGGCATGCATGGCACTTGGTTTGCTAATACGGCTGTCATGGAATGCGACGTGCTCATTTCCGTTGGCGCCCGATTTGATGATCGGGTTACAGGTCGGTTAGAGGATTTTTCTCCACACTCAAAAAAAATTCATATCGATATTGATCCCTCCTCTTTGAATAAAAATGTCAAAGTGGACCTACCTATCGTAGGCGATGTTAAAAATGTCCTGGGAGAATTAATTCCGTTGATAAAAAGGGCGGACACAGAGGACTGGCTGAACCAGATCGATCAGTGGAAGAGAGAACATCCACTCACGTATGAAAGCACGGCTTCTGTTCATGAAGACGGGTTGAGCGGAGCAAATGGGCAGACCCCCAACAACGCGCCTTCTCAAGAACTGCCCATACAAGCCCAATATGTCATTGAAAAAATCGGAGAAATGACCAAGGGCGAAGCGTATGTCGTCACAGATGTCGGTCAACATCAAATGTGGGCGGCTCAGTGGTATGGTTTTTCTAATCCGAGATCTATGATTACCTCCGGCGGGTTGGGCACCATGGGTTTTGGACTGCCAGCGGCGATAGGTGTCCAACTTGCCTTTCCTGATCGAGAAGTGATCCTTTTTACAGGCGACGGTAGCATACAGATGAATATTCAGGAAATGGCTACAGCGCTTTCCTGCCGATTACCCATTAAAATTGTTTTGCTGAATAATGGTTTCCTCGGGATGGTAAGACAATGGCAGGATCTTTTCTATTCCAAACGATATTCGGAGGTAGATCTTAGAGAGACCAATCCTGATTTTGTTAAGTTGGCAGAAGCCTATGGAGCTGTCGGCATACGTGTTTTTCGGAATGAAGAAGTCGAGGATGCATGGCAAGAGGCTGAAAAGATAACGGATCGACCGGTTTTATTGGATGTGGTCATTCCTGAGGAGGACAATGTCTATCCAATGATACCAGCTGGCGCAGCCTCACATGAAATGTTAGAAAAGTAAGACCTATAAAGGAGTCCATTAGGGATGCGACGTCATACCGTCTCACTAATAGTCGAAAATAAATTCGGTGTGCTCGCCAGAATTTCCGGGTTATTCAGTGGCCGTGGTTATAATATTGACAGTATAACCGTAGGAGAAGCGAGCGAGCCGGAAACAGCTAGAATGACTATTGTCACCCATGGTGATGATATGATCATAGAGCAGATCATCAAACAATTAAACCGCCTGATCGATGTGATTCGTGTGGTTGATTTGACCGATAAAAGCTTCATCAACCGGGAATTGGCTTTGATAAAGGTTAACGCTAATCAGACCAATCGATCCGAGATTGTACAGATATCGGAAATTTTCAGAGCGAAAATCGTTGATATAAGTCAGAAGACTTTAACGATTGAAGCTACCGGTAATGAAGATAAAATTGATGCCATAATAGGCATGCTACGACCGTTTGGTTTACGGGAAGTTGCTCGGACCGGGCGAATTGCCATGGGCAGGGATTCCAGGAGTAAAGATACACCCACACCTGAAGCGCCTGTACCCGTCTGGGAAAAAGAACGTAAAAAAATCATGGCTGATCTCGCCTGATGATCGTCTTTCCGCGTTTTATGGATTGCACGAGCTTTCGTTTAGATATACCTCCTCTTGTTCCCCAACCTGTCTAATGACTATTGAGTTCCCAATAACTGTTTATTAAGGAGTATTTGATGGCGCGAATGTATTATGATCAGGATGCAGATCTCGGATTGCTGGATGGAAAAACTATAGCAGTGATTGGCTATGGCAGTCAGGGACATGCTCATGCGTTAAGTCTTCGTGATTCGGGTCTTAAATCGATTGTTGGTCTAAGAAAGGGCAAATCATGGGATGCGGCCGTTGCCGACGGTTTTGAACCGCGCTCAGTTTCAGATGCCGCAGCGGAAGCTGATATTATCATGATGCTTGTCAATGATGAATTACAAGCCCGCTTATACGATACGCAGATAGAACCCAATCTTCAGGAAGGTAATGCTATCGCATTCGCCCATGGGTTTAATATCCATTTTGGTCAGATTGTTCCACCAAGCCATGCAGATGTCTTTATGGTGGCCCCCAAAGGTCCTGGTCATCTGGTACGTCGTGTTTTTGAAGAAGGAGGTGGGGTGCCCTGTCTTCTTGCCGTACATCAGGATGTCACCGGAAAAGCACGCGATATAGGTCTTGCTTACGCCAAGGGGATCGGTGGCACGCGGGGTGGTGTTATTGAAACTACGTTTCAGGAAGAGACGGAAACAGATCTCTTCGGCGAGCAAACAGTCCTATGCGGGGGCACATCAGCACTCGTCCTTGCGGGTTTCGAAACCCTGGTAGAGGCGGGCTATCAACCTGAGGTCGCTTATTTTGAATGTTTACACGAACTCAAATTGATTGTTGATTTGATGTACGAAGGCGGCATTGAAGGTATGAGGTATTCGATCAGTGACACGGCAGAATATGGCGACCTGTCGCGCGGCACTCGGATTGTAACGGATGAAACCCGTAAAGAGATGAAAAAAATATTGAAAGAAATCCAGGATGGAGAGTTCGCCAAGGAATGGATTCTTGAAAATCAGGCAAATCGTCCTACAATGAATGCAATGCGAAGAAGCGCTTCAGAAAAAACAATAGTAAAAGTAGGTCGAGAGCTAAGAAAGATGATGAGCTGGATCGGCCAAAACAAGTAATGACGCTGATTCTGGTGTTTTAAAAAGGCAAGTTTCCGAGTCTTTGGGCTCTTGAAATATAAGACAAACAAACATCAGATTTGAAACAGGAGGAAGCGTCGATGGCTTATCGTAAAATAGATGTTTTTGATACCACGCTTCGCGATGGGGAACAGGTGCCTGGCGCCTCGTTGAATCGTGATGAAAAAGTGAAAGTGGCTCACCAACTTGCTCGTTTAGGCGTCGATATCATCGAGGCTGGATTTGCAGCCTCATCGCCCGGCGATTTTGCCGCAGTTAAGACGATAGCAGAAGAAGTGCATGGCCCTGTTATAACAGCCTTGGCCAGGGCTGTTGAATCTGATATTGAGGCGGTAGCAGAGGCAGTAAAACCAGCAGAACGTCCCCGTATACACATTGTGCTGGGCACATCGGATACCCACCTTGAGCATAAATTTCGTAAATCACGTGAACAGGTGTTGGAGATGGGTGTGGATGCAGTGAAATTTGCAAAAAAACTGTGTAATGACATAGAATATTCAACAGAAGATGCCTCGAGGAGCGATTTCGAATATCTTTGCCGGACGATAGAGGCGGTCATTGATTCAGGCGCCACTATTATTAATATCCCGGATACCGTAGGATATGCGGTTCCCGAGCAATGGGGAGATTTAATACGGAGATTAATAGAAGCCGTTCCCAATATTCACAAAGCAAAGGTCAGTGTGCATTGCCATAACGACCTGGGTATGGCGACAGCTAATTCTCTTGCCGCTATCAAAGCCGGGGCAGAGCAAGTAGAATGCACCATGAATGGCTTAGGAGAGCGGGCAGGAAATGCATCACTTGAAGAAATCGTCATGGCCGTAAAAATGCGGAGTGAATTTTATGAAGCGAGAACCGACATAGATACTCAGCAGATCTATCCGACCAGCATCCTCGTACGAGAATTGATGCACATGCCGGTCCAGCCGAATAAGGCGATTGTAGGGGCTAATGCATTTGCTCATTCATCCGGTATCCATCAGGATGGATTTCTTAAACACCCTGAGAATTACGAAATAATGCGACCGGAGGATGTAGGGATTGAAAAAAGCGATATCGTTCTCACGGCGAGATCCGGTCGTCATGCCTTAAGACACCGTCTTGAACGATTGGGCTATGTGTATACAGATGATCAAAAAGATATATTTGAGAAAATACACCTGCGGTTTTTATCGGTTGCAGATCGGCAAAAAGAAGTTGTGGATGAGGATTTACACCGATTGGTGTGCGATTCGCCTATAGAGATTCCCCAACAATACTTTCTGGAAGATTACCATGCTACATCGACACATCGTGGTGAGGCCAGTGCCATGGTGCGGGTTCATATCAGCGGAGAATCAATAGAAGAAAAAGGCCATGGCGGTAGTCCCATTGAGGCGGCATTTGGTGCCATAGATAAGATCACAAAATTGCCTTCCACCATCGAAGATGTGCAAACATCATCCAATGGTAAAGAGGGCGTACATGAAGTAAGAATAAGAGTCCACTATCATGAGCAGTCATTCAATGGTATCGCATCCGATACCGATGTGGTTAAAGCGAGTATACAAGCTTACTTGAATTCATTGAATCAATTGGTTGCCATACATAGCGGATTAATCAAAGAGTAATAAGGGGAGGAAGTCTTGTATAATATTGCAGTTATTCCGGGCGACGGGACGGGACCAGAAGTCGTACGGGAAGGACTTAAAGTATTTCGAGCTGTTTCAGAGAAATTCGGGTTTGAATATGAATTGACGGAATATGACTTTGGTGGCGATAGATATTTACGGACGGGGGACATCTTACCGAAAGAAGCCCTCGAGGAATTGAGACATTATGATGCGATATATCTGGGGGCTATCGGCCATCCGGATTGTCCGCCCGGCTTGCTTGAAAAAGGTATTTTACTAACCATACGATTTGAATTGGATCTTTATATCAATTTACGCCCGGTAAAACTATATCCGGGTGTTGATTGTCCTCTGAAAGATAAAGGACCGGAAGATATCGACTTTGTTGTGGTTCGTGAAAATACCGAAGATCTGTACGTAGGTGTTGGGGGGGTGTATAAAAAAGGGACGCCGGATGAAATCGCCATCCAGGAATCAATCAATACCAGAAAAGGTGTTGAACGATGTGTCAGATATGCTTTTAATGTAGCGAGAGAACGAAATAAACAGAACAAAGTTACCCTCTGCGCCAAAACAAATGTGCTAACATACGCCCATGACCTGTGGGAGCGTGTATTTTACGAAGTGGCTGAAGAATATGAGGATATCACCGCCGATTATGCCCACGTAGACGCGACATGCATGTGGATGGTAAAAAACCCGGAATGGTTCGATGTGATTGTAACAACCAACATGTTCGGTGATATCATTACAGATCTTGGCGCTATGATACAGGGTGGCATGGGAATTGCCGCCGGGGGTAATATTAATCCAGATGGGGTTTCCATGTTCGAACCCATTGGAGGTTCTGCCCCGAAATATACGAATCAAAATGTGATCAATCCTATAGCGGCTATCGCATCTTGTCAGTTAATGCTTGACCATTTGGATGAAAAAGAGGCGGCTCAGGCGGTAGAGAAAGCAATTATACACGTCGTCAGCGAGAAGATGAAAAGTATGGATGCAGGTAAAATGGGATATGGAACAGATGAAGTGGGAGATCTGATCGTTGACGCCATCTAAAGTTCCGGTCGATAAATCGGCGGAATAACCATCCAGGGTTGTTCCGCCGATTTTTTATAACGCAAATTGATATATCCACCATTGTGAAACAGTCCCGTGAAGTATCGGGATCGGTTGTCGATCCCAATCAATTTACTCAGGAAAGTCTTCAGCGCTCAGGCCCTCCACTTCGCGTTGTAACCCTTCGTGCCGTTTCTATCGGCTTGTCCCTCTCGATCCTATCTTGTATCTGGATCTCTTATTCCTCCTATATTGCCAAATCAGCCTCGTTACCCGTGGCTCACTTCCCGGTAGCGGCACTCCTTCCTTTTATCGTCGTTTTGACGGCGACCTGGTTGATTAAATACCTCTCTCATAAAACATTATTAAACCCTGCAGAGTTGCTCCTTGTGTTTTTCATGGTACTCACGGGGTCTGCCATCCCCGGCTGGGCGTTTACCACATACTGGGTGGCTCTTGTCGGCACCCCATTATATTTTGCAACCCCCCAAAATAGATGGGAAGCTGTCTTTTTTGATTACCTTCCCGACTGGTTGGTCGCCAGTAATCAGGGCGGAAGTATGCAGTGGTTTTTTGAGGGATTGCCCCCTGGTTTTTTGATCCCCTGGTCAGCATGGCTTCCACCGTTTGTATGGTGGTCATCTTTCTTCCTTGCGTTATTTGTCGTAGGCGCCTGTTTGATGATCATTCTTAGAAAACAATGGGTAGAATATGAGAAACTGACCTTCCCGCTTGCTCAGGTTCCGGTCCTGTTAACCCGTGAGAGTGAAACGGGAGATATTTTACCAGATGTGGTTAGAAATAAAATGTTCGTGGCAGGATTCAGTCTGGTTATGTTTATCCTGTTGTGGAATGCGATTAGTTATTTTGGGTGGCTCAGTCCAATTCAAATTGGCCAACCCTATTCTACGCCGGTAACCATAGCCAAGGGATTCCCACCCATACACATTAGACTTAACTGGTTGGTCTTCGGTTTTGCTTACTTTGCCAACGTGGATGTCTTATTCAGTATATGGATTTTCAGAATCATCGCCATACTCCAGGAAGGCACGCTGGCCCAATTCGGATTTAATTTAAGCGATCCTAACCTAGGGATATCCAGCATAACAGCCGCTCAGCATATAGGCGGTTTTTTCTTTTTCGTACTTTGGGGATTCTGGATGGCGCGGCGACATTTATATGCTGTTGTCAAAAAAGCTTTTGGGAATCGAAAAGATATAGATGACTCACAGGAATTACTATCTTATAGAATTGCATTAATCGGCATTCTGGTTGGTTCTTTTTATATTATTTGTTGGCTAAACAAAGCTGGAATGTCAGTCTGGGTTGCAATATTATTATTAACCTGTGTCTTATTATTGTATTTGGGCATTACTCGTATTGTGGCTGAGACGGGGGTTGTATTACTGGATATGCCACTCAATGCCCATGATTTCACCGTATCTATTGTAGGGTCATCTAATATGGATCCGGCCACATTAACTGCCATGGGTATGGCCAATGCCTTTGCCCGTAACTGGAGAACGCTGGGGATGAATGCCATGGCGCATGTGGCTAAGGTAGGGGAAGAAATTTTAGGGGAGAAACGAAAAATATTCGCTGTGGTGATATTGAGTTTGTCCGTCAGTATTATAGCTTCTGTCGGTTCTACAATATATATGGGCTATTCGACAACAGGGGCAGGTAATTTTGGGGACTGGGGATTTAATGCAGGGAATCAAATATTTTATGATAATATTGTCAAATGGATCTCCACACCAACGGCCCTTGGTCTTATAGACCTGGGATTTTTAGGGTTCGGCGCTATTATTATGTGGGGACTTATTCAGCTTCGCTATCAATTTGCCGGTTGGCCGTTACACCCTGTCGGTTTTGCCATCGCCTCGGCTTATGCAACTGATATGGCCATGTTTTCCGTTTTCATGGCCTGGTTTATAAAATCAATCATGTTTCGGATCGGCGGTGTTTCCCTTTATAAAAAGACTCAGCCATTTTTCATCGGCATTCTTTTCGCATTCAGTATTGGTGTGGGTATCTCCTTTCTCGTTGATGTGATCTGGTTTCCTCGTCAGGGTCACTTGATTGATAGTTGGTAAGGAGGAGAAAAATTTGACGGAGGGGTCAATATAGAAATTTAATTATAAACGATATGTTTATTATATGTAACAGGGGATGAATACCATGCGTATTCCCCTTTAAAATATGATATCCGGTATAGATGATCAGGCTGATACCAAAGCCGTTTAATATACTGTGTGTGATCGGTACAATAATACAAAGAACAACAACGACAATTATTTGATCGTTTTCCTGCCAATTGATACTTTTCAAAGCTGTCAGACAGCCAATTCCGAGCATGATTACCATCGTGGCGCCTATCGGATAAACCCGGACCTCTGGTCCGACTAATATGCTGTTCCCTGGCAATAATATAATCCAAATAAAAACCGAACTCAGAATTAATAAACTGCCTGTTATGATACCCGACCGCCAGGAACTGTTCTGAAACATTATAGCCCCTAAACCTTCAGGAGCAGGCAAGGGGCCTGGAACCCCCGTCATCGCCGAACACAACCCCCCGATACCACACATTTTAAAAATTCGATCCAGACAGTATGAGTGTGGATACACATATCGAATAGCCAGCCCAATGATCATGGTTTCAAATAAAACAATTAAACAAATCCCGGGGAGAGCATACCAGAGATCTAATGATTTTATATCCGTAAATGGTAGGGATAAACTATATTCAGCGGGCCATATTGGGGTTGCTTCAAGAGTAAATTGAAACGTATTAAGCAGAATGCTGATGATTAACGCCCCGGAAAAGCCCCACAGAGGTGGTGAGAAATACGACCGACTCCAGGCGACCAGATATATAGAAAGACCCGTGATAACGATGAGGGTGGACCGCGTGGTCATTTCCCCAAGAAAAGAAAATGTAACTGGATGAGAAACGATAAATCCACCTAATCGTAGGCCGGTAGTTACCAGGAGAAAGCCCAATCCAGCGAATAAAGCTGCTGGATAGAAGGGAGGCAAGTGATGCTCTAATTTTTTTCCTACACCGAGGAACCCCAAAATAATCAACAGTATACTGACCAGGATAAGGATAAGAATTATATGACGACTTGACCATGCCTCTCCCCAGTAGAGGGAAAAAACCAGTATCGAGATGACGCTGATATTGGGAATCATAACCAACGGTACACCGATCCATCTTGATCCGATGAGGGTTGTTATACCGGCCCAGAGACATAACAGAGATAAAGTGGGAAATTGATTGTGACTAATGGGATCAAGAAGAAAGAAACAGATAAGGATGGCGGGAGCGGCCGTGAAATAGGCCAGTACGCCAGCTGTGATATCTTGTCGCCATAGTGTCTTTTGACTGAGAAAGCTGGTCATGATGATAATTTGTTGGGATTGAATAGATTTATCATATGGTGCCAATCCTGTCTGTTCAATGCGCCTATCAGTATCATAATCGAGAGATATGAAATACCACCGAGGAAAATTAGAACGCCAGAATGTACCGTTGGAAGAAACCATAAGACCAACGACATACCGAGACATCCTATGACAGCCTGAGTGAAATAGGGTATCCATTCAAGGTGTTCAAGAAAATCTATAATACGACGATAACATAAAATAAAAATGATTACCTGTGATATGACCGTTGTTATGGCGGCGCCTACCATCCCATACTTTGGAATTAAAACCAGATTCAATAAAATATTACTCAAGGCACTGATTCCAATAATCATGGTAGCTTGCTTTTGCCTTTCGATCGAACTGAGGAACATAATCATTGGCAGGTTGAGGAAGACGATTCCTATAGACCAGATAACAATTTTCAATGGCATGGCCGCCGGTAAATATGTGGCATCATATATAAATACAATTAAAGAGGACCCGATTAACGTGGTGCCGAAAGCGATGGGCATCCCGAGAA
>Ga0066376_10001327_pt1 | contig 24016 bp, 21 predicted proteins | sample Knorr_S15_td_Bot_FD_77009 | JGI IMG/M metagenome (GOLD analysis project Ga0066376, IMG submission 77009) | Marine microbial communities from Southern Atlantic Ocean transect - Knorr_S15_td_Bottom_ad_5009_LV_A | ecosystem: Environmental > Aquatic > Marine > Oceanic | place: Southern Atlantic...
AAAGGCCGCCCGTGGAATGGACCTCTTGCCCGCCTATTATTAAAGGCCGCCGGTGGAATGGACCTCTTGCCCGCCAACCATGGTCAGCACAGAGTGCAAGCCAGAAATCTCGTCCTCGGGGACGGTCAAGTAGTCGTCGGAAAGTACTGCAAGGTCGGCCAGTTTACCTGCCTCCAAAGACCCGCGGTGTTCCTCTTCGAATGAGAAGTAGGCGCCGCCCATGGTGATCGCCTTCAGGGCTTCCATGCGAGTGAGGATCTGGTTAGGCCCAAGCACTTCGTTGGTCGTGCGCTCTTGCCGGGCGACCGCGGCCCAGATGGTGGGGAATGGACTATATGGTTTGTTGTCGGTGCCCAGGCCAAACCGCACACCTTGGTCCAGGTAATCGCGGTGGGCTACCGCCGTATCCGCCACATCGGGTTTGCCCACATATTGGCGGCCCCGCAGCCACAGATGGGTCAAGGGGATGGTCTCGACGATCAGGCCCAGATCCCGGATCACCTTCAACTGCGCTGAAGATGTCTCGACCACGTGGCCGATCATCCAGCGCTGGCCGTTTATCGGAGTCTCCTTGTGGACATCTTGGAAGACCTCCAGCACCTCTTCCAGACAGTCGGCAACGATGGTGTTTACCCGCAGTTTGTGCTGGGCCGCCAGCTTGACCAGCAGCCTGAATGTTGCCGGTGGATTGTAGCTCTGCGCGAAACCCGCCCAGCCGGTGAAGGGTAGCTCGGCCGTCCGGGCGCGGGCGGTGTATCTGCTGCCGCGGTAGTGGATGTAGTACCCGCTGATCCGGAGCATGGAATCTCCGAAACCTTGGCCTGAGGCCGAATGCCCCCACCGCTCCATCTCCCGGTCCGCTTCGGCAACGGATTTCCACGCGGGGCTGAGCGTAAGGTGAGCCCTCACGGTCATCTCGCTCGCGTCCCAGACCTCTTTGTAGACTCGCAATACCTCGGGGGCTACCCCGTGGCCTTCATAAGTGCCCGTCGTGCCAACTGCGTTGTAGAGCCGCATGGACTCTTTCAACGCGGCGACACGTTGTTGGTGGGTAAACCGGGGCACGACCTTCATCAGGGTGAATTCCACTGAAGGAAATCTTCCAGTGTCCGACAAGATGCCCGTGGGTTCGCCGGTGTCGTCATGCTCGATGGTCACGCTGGAATCGGGCGGCTGGGTGTTCCGGTCGATGCCCGCGAGTTGTAATGCCAAGCTGTTTGCGATGGCCACCGAAGGAGGGACGTTCCAGGGAGTCCAGGCGCCGCGGATGTACACGGGGTTGTTGGGCGATACTTTGTCGAGGTCCCACCGGTTGGGAAAGCGCCCTTCCTGAAGACCTGTCGGCATATCGGCATAGTTGGGTGGATCGCCCACCGGCATGGTGGTCACCCATTCACCCGGACGCTTCTGGGCCACCTGTTCTTCGATGAGGCCAAGTATCTCAGGGATGGAAGATGCGCCCTCAAGGGAGGGGTATATCCGCTTCAGTCCCTCACGGTCCATATGGGCGTGTATGTCGATGATGCCGGGTATGACCGTCCGCCCCTTCAGATCGATGGTCTTGGTGTGCGGGCCGGCCAAGGCAAGCACGTCCTGATCGCTCCCCACGGCTTGAACAAGCTCACCCTTTATGGCCACAGCGTGTTCGATGCTGTCATCGTTAGAAACTGTTAGGACCTTGCCCCCGTACAAGATGATGTCGGCTTTATCAGATTCTTGTGGTCGCACGGTCACCTTCCGATTCTGGTTTAGTGGTCTCGCGCAATTCTGACTGACACGGGCTTTCGTTGCAATGCCGCGTGATGTGGGTCGAAAGAGACCAGAATGAGTCTACTGATATAATCCAGTGCGGTTCATAGGAGGCGTACCTTTTGAGAAGATTCCTAAAATGGTTCGGACTCATAACAGGTGGGCTACTTGGTGTCGCCCTCGTATTACTGGTCGTGATGTTTCTCATCGGGTCTAGAAAGATCAACCGCACCTACGATATTGAGATAGCGTCTGTTGTGGTCCCCACCGATGCAGCGAGTATCGCGCAAGGGAAGCACTACGTGGAAGCCCTCGGCGCGTGTCAGGTGTGCCACGGGCAGGACCTGGGCGGGCCGAATATCGATGAATGTGGCGATATGCCGTGTCTCGGCTTCTCCAATGATCTACTGTTCGGAAAGGTCTTCCCGAAAAATCTAACCTCCGGACTCGGTGGTATCGGTGGGGTCTTTACCGATGAAGACTACGTTCGGGCGGTCCGCCACGGGATCAGTCAAGATAACAAAGCGTTGGTCATGATGCCATCGGACAACTACAACAGGATCTCCGATGAAGACCTTGGCAACATGATCGCCTATCTGAAGACTCTCCCGCCGGTGGACAACGAGCAAGCAGAGGTTGGTCTGGCGCCGGTGGGGCGCATCCTCACAGCGTTTTTGGGCGGCCTGCTGCCTGCGTCGCAGATCGACCACGAGGCCGTGCGACCGCCATCTCCGGAGGCCGGGGTCACTGTTGAATACGGCCGGTACCTGGCCGGGGTCTGTTCGGTCTGTCACGGCGATAGTCTATCCGGAGGCGAGGTCCCCAGCGGCGACCGTGTCAGCGCCCCTGATATCACTCAGGACGGCGCTCCCGGGAGTTGGACGGATGAGCAGTTCTTGGTCGCCCTCCGCAGCGGCATGACCCCTGATGGGACCTTGCTCGATCCACGATTCATGCCCTGGAACCGGTTCAACGCGATGACCGACGACGAGTTGGGCGCGATCTGGCTCTATCTACAAACGCTGTCGGCGGGATAACTCTAGTAGTCCGCCGGGCCGGGTAGCCCACGGTCTTCTGGTACACGTTGGTCTCTATGGTCCCTCTGTGGCCAGCGTACTTGCCGTTGGTAATCCTTACCCTGTCTCTTCGTTTTCGCATCCATTTCATGCCTTAGGACTTGGGGAGAGTTCATCCAACTGGTGAAGACCAGAGTGTCACCACCCTTTACTGAAACCTGTCATAATACCGGCAACTTTTTAGGCAGATACCGCATGAACGACGATCAAAAGACAAAAGAACAGTTACTTGAGGAACTGGCCCTCGCACAAGGCCGTATCGAGCTGGAACGCGAACGCTCGTCCGCGCTTCAAGAGGTCTCTAAGAGAGTCGCCAGTGCCCATGACACGGACGAGGTGTTGGACCTAATCATGAACGAGGCGGTTCGGCTGATCGGCGCTGCCGCAGGCATCATCAGGTTGTTGGACGGAAACCGATTGGTGCTTCGTGCCGCAACAGCTTCGTCAATCTTCCCCGGTTCGGCAGCCTCTCAGATAGTCAATGTGGAGAAATGGACTAGTTTGTCTGGCCATGTGATGACCACCAAGAAGCCGTTATCCGGAGAAGATGCCGCAAAGATGCTTACCTCGGAAGCTCGACAGCTATTTGTTGAGCAGGGACGCGACCCCGCGGCGATCTCGACATTACCATTACTCGCCAACGACCAATCGATAGGTACCATTTCGGTTTCTGACACCACCTACGGACGCCGTTTCACAGAGGATGAAATCTCTCTCCTGATGGCGTTTGCGGACCAGGCAGCCCTTGCTCTAGAGAAAGCCAGACTCGTGAACGAAGCCGAGACCGAGAGAGAACGTGCTGACTCGCTGTACCGTGTCTCGAATCTCCTTGCTGGTGCCCACGACACTGACGCAGTGCTGAACCTGATCGTCAACGAGGCGGCAAGGCTAGTTGGCGCCACCACGGTCTTTATTCGTTTGTTAGAAGGAGACTCATTAGTTCTCCGCGCTGGCACGCGGGGCGATGCGAACTATGAGCCGACGGAGGAAACGCCTATCTGGGTGGCGAATCTTCTGGCCCATGTAATGACCACCAAGAAGCCGTTGTTCGGAGAAGAGGTCGTGGGTTGGATGGGCCCGGACTTACTCCGGACTATCGAAAAACAAGGAGGTGACCCCGCAGCTGGAGGGGTCGTTCCGCTCGTTGCCAATGACCAGTCAATCGGCACTCTGGCGGTGACGGACTTCGACCACCGGGGCCGCCGGTTCAAAGATGACGAAATCGCGCTTTTGATGGGTTTTGCTGACCAAGCAGCCCTCGCCCTGGAGAAGGCCCGGCTCGTGAACGAGGCTGAGACGGAGAAGGAACGCGCAGAGACCGAGAGAGAACGAGCTGATTCCCTCTATCGAGTCTCTAACCTCCTGGCGGGTGCTCATGACACGGACGAAGTGCTGGACCTGATCGTGAACGAGGCTGCTCGGCTGATTGACGTCAGATTGGTCCTTATTCGCCTCTTAGAAGGAGACTCGTTAGTTCTCCGCGCACGCACGCACGCTTTTGGCTACGAGAGTCAAACGATCTACCGCGTGGGAGAAGGGACGAGTATGCCCGGCCATGCGTTGGCCACCCAGAAACCGTTTTTCGGAGAAGAAGCAACAAAGTTGATTGCCCCGGAAGCCCGCCGGGCTCTCGAAAAACAAGGAGGTGGGCCCGTAGCGGCGGGCTCCGTTCCGATCCTGGCTAACGGCCAGTCTATCGGCACCCTGTCCGTAGCGGACATCGACAACCCGGACCGGCGGTTCAAAGATGACGAAATCTCACTTTTGATGGCTTTTGCCGACCAGGCGGCCCTGGCCCTGGAGAAAGCCCGGCTGTTGAGCGAAGCGGAACAGCGGACTGCTGAATTGGCCGCCACCAACCAAGAACTGGAGGCATTCTCTTACTCTGTCTCCCATGACCTGCGGGCCCCGCTGCGAGGCATAGATGGGTTCAGCCAAGCTCTGATGAATGAATACTCCGACGTGCTGGATGAGCAAGCCCAACACTATCTGCAGCGTGTCCGCATCGGACGCGAACGAATGGGCCAGCTTATAGACGATCTGTTGGCCCTTCTGCAGGTAACACGCGGCGAGATGCGCCGCGAAAATGTTGACCTTAGTGACCTCGCCAGGACCATCGTGACCGGGCTTCAGGAACGCGACCCCCAGCGTCAGGTGGAGTTCGTCATCCAAGACGGCGTGGCGCTGAATGGAGACACCAGACTGTTGAGAGTGGCCCTGGAAAATCTTCTCGGCAACGCGTGGAAGTACACCGGGAAAAAAGAAGAGGCCAGGATAGAGTTTGGGCTGACCGAGGCTGATGGCAAGCGAACATGCTTCGTCCGGGACGACGGCTCTGGTTTCGACATGGCCTATGCCGACCGCCTGTTCGGGGCCTTTCAGAGGCTTCACGACGCAAGCGAATTTGAAGGCTCCGGGATCGGGCTGGCCACGGTGCAACGGATCATTAACCGCCACGGGGGCCGCATTTGGGCGGAAAGCGCCGTCGGAGAAGGAGCCACCTTTTACTTCACCCTCTCTTAAGTTTGCCTGAACCGCAGGAATTGCATACCCGCGGTGCTCTTCAACCAACAAATCTCCCGTCCGACCCCACACTACTTCACCAGGAGTAGCCGCATGCCAACGAGCGGGCGCTACTGACGACCATTGATCGTCGACCGGTGTGCGCCATATCACTTACGGATCAGAAATCCTGTGTCATTATCGTTCCGTCACCTGGGTTCTAATCGACAATGAATGATATCGGCGTTAGAATTCCGCATTACAAATTCGTAGCGTTGGAGAATGTCAAAATGGCTACTGAAAAAGCACCGACCAGAGACGAGCTCATGGAAGAATTGAGCAAAAAAGGCATCAACAACTTGGTAGAGTTGCTAGATGCCATAATGCCGGATGAGACTGGTGGATTTACGATAAATCAGACAGACGGTATCTACCCGCAGGATTCAAATCCTGATCCGGGTAATCTAGCACGGCGTCAGGGGGGCCCAGATGGAGCCCATAACCCTTACTATGGCATATTGCAGTTTCTACAATGGTGGAATTCAGAAGGATAATGTGAGGCAGAAGCACACTAGCACCGCGTTGCCTAGTGGTGGCGCACTACACCGGAGATAGCGCAAAACAGGCAGCGGACAGTTCGACGACTACATACCGAGTAGAAAAAGGGCTGGCTTTGGTCAGCCCTTTTTGTTGTCCTGCCAGTGTGCTCGTACAGCCCTGAATTCTCCAAAAATATTTCTGGCGATAACTATCCAGGTAGCGGGGATTCCTAAGCCCTGCCGGGGGTGGGTGTCAGGACGAGCTACGGGTGGCCCGGCTTGGCGATTGTTGCTCTTTCCTACCCAACGCTCGCTTCGATGCGGGCATAGGACTGTTTTAGGCGGGAGTTTGAGTCAGATTCTACGTCCTCAAACCAGTGGAGCAACGACCGGGTCAGGGAGTCTACCGTCTCATCGGCCATCGCCGCTTGGGTCCTTTCTCGAATCGTCGGGCTCGGTCGTTGCGCCCCCTTGGCTATGGCAAAACGTGCTTTCTCGACGTCGGGCATATCGGACCCGTTCATCTCTAGGCGCTCTTCGAGTTCCGGGTCTTCATTGTCCTTCCAGCTGTAGCCCAGTTCCGAGATGCGTCGCTTGAAGATTTGGTGATGGCTGATCTCCCGGTCAGCCACCATCGAGAGACAAGCTTTCAACTCGTGGTCCTGTGTTTTGTCGGCCCAGGCCTGTATATAGATGCCGTGCTGTCTCTCCCCGGAAGCGATGTCGTTAAGGAGTTGGAAGTAATGCAGTTCAGTTTCCTTATCGGTGGCCATAATCCTCTTCGCTTGGTGGGTGTTGGATAACAAGCCCCATTATAGCGAAACTTGATCCTGCGATTTGTGCCTGAGGAACAGTGGCCAGGAAAAGTTCGTGGACATCGCAACAAAAGACCCAGACCTCATCAAAGCGGTCTGGGCTTATTTCATGCCTAAACTGGCGGAGGGAGTGGGATTCGAACCCACGATAGAGTTGCCCCTATAACGGTTTTCAAGACCGTCGCTTTCGTCCGCTCAGCCATCCCTCCGTTGAGCGCGGGCCCCGGTATGGCGGCCGGTGGTCCAATCATATATTGTAACCACTACTGGGCCGCCTTTAAAGCTATCTGAATCTCCGGTCTGGAAGGGCGAAGACAACGGCCGGCTGGGTCGCCTTCTCCAGGCTGCCGCCACGCTTGTTTCAGGTTGACACCCCTATAGGGCGATGCTAAAATCAGGCACGAATTGAGGGCGGAGTTTTATGCGATTCCGCACCCCGTTTCCAATCGTTTTCTCCCCGTAAAAAGCTGCGATTGTTGTTGCGGAGACCGCGACGGCGGACTCGTCCGCATACCCTGAAGGAAGGTGGACCCATGCCCCCAGAGATCATCAAAGGACTCAAGGATGTCTATTTTGACACGACCGAGTCCAGTTTCATCGACGGCATTGAAGGTAAGCTGCTCTACCGCGGCTACAACATCCACGACCTGGCCGAGAAGTCGACCTTCGAGGAAGTGGTCTATCTCCTTCTCTACGGCAAGCTTCCCAACAAGAAGCAACTCGCCGATTTCGACACCCTGCTGCGGGCGAACCGGATCATCCCAAACGAGGTTATCCAAGTCTTGGACTTGGTCAAGGCCAGCCATCCCATGGACGCGCTCCGGACCGGCATCTCGGCCCTCAGCGCCTTCGAAGACGAAGTGACCGACAACTCGGTGGAAGCCACCATCCGCAAGGGCATCCGCCTCACCGCGATGGGGCCGACCATCGTCGCGGCCCACCACCGCTTGAGGAACGGCCTGGAGCCGGTGGCGCCCAACCCGGACCTGAACCACGCCGGGAACTTCCTCTACATGCTCTTCGACGAGCTTCCCGACCAGGAGACCACCGACCTGCTGGACGTGGACTTCATCCTCCACGCGGAGCACGGCCCCAACGCGTCGGCTTTCGCCGCCAGGGTAACCGCCTCCACCGTCTCAGACCTCCACTCCGCCGTCGTCACCGGCGTGGGCACCTTGAAGGGCCCCGCCCACGGTGGCGCTGCTGAAGAGGTCATGAAGATGGCCCAGGACATCGGCAACCCTGAGAACGCCGCCGAGTACGCCGCCAACCTGCTGGACAACGGCGGCCGCATCATGGGGTTCGGCCACCGGGTCTACAAGGCCGAAGACCCCCGGGCCCGGCACCTACGGGACCGCTCCAAGATCCTTGGCGAAAAACGCGGCCACCCAGAATGGTTCCAGATCTTGCAACACCTGGAAGAAGAGACCATGCAGCCCTACCGCGCCAAGGGCATCTGCGTGAACGTGGACTTCTTCGCCGGGTCAATCTACTACCTACTGGGCATACCCGACGACCTGTTCATCTCCATCTTCGCGCTGGGCCGCATCCCAGGATGGACGCTGCAGTGCGTGGAACAATACAAGGACAATATGCTGCTCCGGCCGCTCACCGAGTACATCGGGGAGATGGACCTGGAGTACACGTCGATAGACGAGCGGTCCTAGACCGGCCTCACAAGGCAAGCAACTAGCGAAAGGGGCCGTATCGGCCCCTTTTGTTTTGGCGCGGCAACCCACCATGAGCCAGTGACCGATGAGTGCAGAATCTGAAGTAAGGCGGCGGATCGAAGAAAGCGGGGACCACGGGGAACACGGCAAGATTACCTTTGCCGAGTTCATGGAGGTTGCCCTCTATTGGCCCCACGGCGGCTATTACGCAGGCGGTGAGCCAGTCGGGGCGCAAGGCGACTACTACACCAGCCCGGCGGTCCACCCGTCATTTGGCGCCCTTATAGCGGTACAGCTCTTCCAGATGTGGCGCGACATGGGTCGTCCTTCGCCTTTCACCGTGCTTGAACTAGGCGCCGGCAATGGGCTGCTCTGCCGGGACATCTGCTCCTATGCCGCCGGACTCCCCGATGGGTTCGCCGCTGCACTGCGCTACGTCTGCTTGGACCGCCGGGCCGCCGGGCCGGTTGAGTCCGGTCTGCCGGGGACGAGCCGGGTTCTGGCGGACGGATCGCCGTTCAAGGGACTGACGGGCTGCGTCCTGTCCAACGAATACCTGGACGCCTTTCCGGTGCACCAGGTCGTCATGACCGGCGACGGACTGAAAGAGGTCTACGTGGGCTTGGCAGACGACGAACTGGTGGAGCGGCACGGCGAACTGTCCCAGCCGGGCCTGGCTGAGCGCTTGGATGACCTCGGGATAGAGCTTGCTCCGGGTCAGGCCGCCGAAATCAACCTGGCGCTGGGGCCGCGGGTCATCGAGATCGCTGCGGCGCTGGAAAAGGGGTTCGGGCTGACCATCGACTACGGCCGCACCGCCCAAGACCTCTACGACGCTGAGGCACGGCCCAGGGGCACCCTGGTCACCTACCATCAGCACGTCCAGACCGACGCTCCGCTAACCCTGATCGGCCGCCAAGACATCACCGCCCAGGTGGATTTTACGTCGGTCGCGCGCGCCGGGGAAAAGGCCGGGTTGGAAACACTGGGGCTGGTCACCCAACGGGATTTCTTGTCGAATCTGGGCCTGGACCGCCTGCAACAGCAACTGGCAAGTCAGAGTCTCACTCCAAGGCAGACTCAGGCCAACCGCGCCGGGATAACCGACTTGGTCCGACCGGGCGGTCTCGGTGAGTTCAAGGTGCTCGTCCAGGGGAAGAATATCGGCAGTTCAAAGCTGTGGGGGCTGGAGCGTTCTGAAGAAGCGGCCACGCTTGTCGAAAGCCTCCCGGCCCCGTTGCTGACCGAGCACCACCTGTCTTTGCCAGACGGCAGAAATCTCGGCGGCGAAACAGAGTTCGAGGCTTTCTGGCCGACCTAGCGCCCGACTCTCCAAACCCCCGTTAACGACATCCGTTCGTCCTGAGCCCTGTCGAAGGGCACGCGTAAGTCACGCCAATGGTGGAATTGACTTCCCACAAGCGGTGGTTCGACAGGCTCACCATGAGCGGGACGGACTCACCACGAACGGGACAGGCTCACTGGCGATGAAGCAGGCCGGCATACAATCGAAAATCCCGTTCGTCCTGAGCCCCATCGAAAGGCGCGCGTAAGTCATGTCAATTGCGGAATTGACTTCCCAAGAGCGGTGGTTCGACGGGCTCACCACGAACGGGACGGACTCACTCTGAGCGGGATAGGTCACCCCGAACGGGATAGGGTCACCGGCGATGAAGCAGGCCGGCATACAATCGACAATCCCGTTCGTCCTGAGCTCCGTCGAAGGGCGCGCATAAGTCACACCAGTGGTGGAGCGGCTTCTGTGTCTTTGGCACTTTCGCCCTGATCAATCTCCCGTCTATAAACAGTTCTTACCGACGTGATTAAATCTCCGGATCACCAAGTTTCAATGGGTTTAGATATCGGACTGATAGACCCAGATCAGCTATCACGCCAGTTGTTCATACGCCCTTGCGCTGCGGTCATTTTCGCTCCGAATTCCCGTGTCAAGTCGGTGCGGAGGATCACGACTATCGCCAAGATCAATATCACTTCTAGTGCCCCCAATGCGGCCCTGGGAAACACAGAGTCGAAAACCCAACCTTCCCGAGAGGTGATAATCGTAGGTACCCAAAATATCTGGGTCACTATCACAGCGAATAATAACGCGGAAATGAATCTACTGCTGTCCAGAAGCATCATGATTAGCTGGGCGCAGGACACCGCCATAACTGGAGACAAGATGGCAATCATACGACCTACATCTGTGGCCAAGAAACTTGAAGAAACGGCGGCGAATGATAGTAGAGCAAAGGCCAAAACAATCATCGGGAATCTATGCCCTGGAGTCAGTACCAAACCGAAGATGGTTAGACACCCGACGAAACCCCAGTGCAATAAGACCGGCTTGGCCAGCGAAGTCAAATCACCAACTCGATCCACGCGGTTGAAATTGTTTGTCACTGAGTCTATGAATCCGGAGTCCGATGACATTAGTAACCTAGGAAGCATCAGAACCAAGACACCAACGACGATTGCGGCGCCAGCCCGCCGCCACTGTTTTGTCACGAGCCAGATTGGGATCAGTAGTAGCGTGATTTCTCTGGTCAACACCGCCATTGCCGACGTAACGATGAATGCAATAATCGAACGCCAAATAGCAGATAGGAGCATGAGTGCCAAGAGTCCGATCGCAGCGGCGTCTGTCAGATATGGATTGTTATAATTATTCAGATGCCAGACCGTAGAAAATACGACGCATAGTCCCCCGATAGAGGCCAACAAGCTAAAACCTAATCTTTTGCACACAAACAAGGTGACTACGTAAAACACGAAGAGCCCAGTGTAGGACACGATTTTAAGGCTCTCAGTAGCTGTAAAAGGCAATATCCAGGCGAAGGAAGGGACCAGGATACGATACCTAAACGGAGACGTAACGTCAGAATAATCTCCTTCGGCCATTTGGGTATATACCAAAGCGTCTCCGAATAGCCTTGTGGATTCCGCCTGACCGATGAACCTGTCGCCGACCACGAGTAATATCGCAGCAATAAATACGCATGCTGCGTAGGTATACAAATCGTGCTTAGGTAAGTGCTTGATCTCGTTCAGCCCCGCATAAAAAATCAGCTAAGAGGTATTACCACCCCACTCGCTACCGCACGCCCGGTTGAATGCCAGGGTGTCGCTGGACATGCTATTTCGGAGCAGTTAGCCCATCGCACCATCTCTAGTTCCCCAGTGTCCAGCAGGACGTTGAATGCGCCGTGGGCCTAGGAATTGTATGTAAGGCAGTATCGAGGAGATACAGAATCAACGGTAAGCGGCTACTGCAACGAGGACTGTACGCTGGTGCAGCCACCAAGATCGTCGATTCCCTAAAACTGATCTTTGGTCAGAAGGCGTAACCCCGCATGGAGGCCTCAACGGCGTAGAGGTGCTTCATCAGCATCTCGGTCTTGACGTGGTTTTGCAGAAATCGTAGGGTTTGTTCCCTACTCATCACGTCCGTCTGAGGTGTCTCCCTCGGTGTCTCCAGGTGGCTCTCCGTCTGGCTGTTCGGGCGTTTCGGCCACTGGGGCCTGAACGCGCCCGGCGGGTCTGGGCTCACAGCGGACCGCCGTGGTCAGGAAACCGCTGTGGGCGATCATCCTATGATCTGGCCGGACGCTCCGTTCCGTTATGTGCCAGGTGCGAAGCAGGGTCTCCAGCGACTCGATCATTTGGAACCGGCCGTCTTCTTCCATGGCCAACACCAGCCGCTGCACCTGCAAGATCGTAGGCACGAAGCTGAGCATTATCCCGCCCATCACCAGGGCGTCACCGATTCCGGGAATCGCCTGCCAAGGTTCCGGCACATCCAGCACCACTCGGTCGATGTCGCGTTCGTCGATGCCCTGGTAGATGTCACGAATCTTTACTTCAAGGTTGGAGGGGTCTGGGGTTACCCGTTCGATGTTCCGCATCGCTTTGGGCAGAACTTCTTCATCGATCTCGTAGTTGATCACCTTGCCGGCGGGCCCCACCGCCCGGAGCAGGGCGGAAGTCAGCGCGCCGGAACCGAGGCCTCCCTCGATCACGGTGGCGCCGGGGAAGATGTCGGCGAAGTTGATGATGTTGCCCAGGTCTTTGGGGTAGATGATCTGGGGGCCGCGGGGCATCTGCCGGACGAAGTCGCCAAGCGACGGGCGCACCGCCAGCAGAACGTGGCTCTTATCGGTCCGGTACCACCCTCCGACGCTGCTGCCGATCATATCGTCGTGGTACAGCCGGCCCAGATGGCAGTGGTAGGTCTCCCCTTCGGCCAGGGTGATCATGTAGCGGCGTGCCTTGCGGTCGATGAGCAGCGCTAGGTCGCCGGGTTGGAAACAATTCTTATCGGTTTGAGTTTGGTTCAAATCTATGGTCTGGTCTTGGCCGGACTTATCAAGCGAGAATCAGTCCTTGTCCGAGGCCGGACGGCTGCCCTCCAAGTAGGTGGTGTTCGCTGGTGAGTAAGGGTCCATATGAGGAAAGAAAACGATCAGCTTGGCGTTCTTGTCGCCAACCACCTTGAAACCGTGCTCTGCGCCCGGCGGGATAACTACGGTGTGGTCCTTCTCGGCGGTTACAGTCTCGCCGTTGATGCGCACTTCCAGAGTGCCCTCCATGATCATGATCAGCTCGTCGATCTCGTGGGTGTGGAGGGGCGCGCCGGTGCCCGGTTCGGCCGTGTTCAGGCTAAGGGAGCTGGAGACTCCATGCTCTTCAAGGGTGACGTCCCACTTACGGTAGCCGGGCCGCCAGGGTACTTCTGGGAGTTGATTATGGTCGATTATGGGCATGATCGCTCTCATTGGTGTCTGGTATCCGGTTGCCCGCCGGTGGCAGACATTGTACGCCATTTACGGTTGTAGGTGGGGTCGCTGAACACGGGGAAGACTGGCCCAATCCGGCCAACGCCGCGCCTTTTCCCGGAAAGACCACATGAGCTAAAGTGGGGTCAAATGATGGAATCCGACCAATTCACATTGGATGAAGCCAACGCCCTGGTGCCGTGGCTGGAAGAGACGTTCCAGAGGCTGGAGCTCGTCCGTCAAGAATACGGCACTCTTCAAGAACGCCTCAGCGAGCTTGCCAAAGACTCCGGAAGCGCCGGTGAGACATCCCAACTCGCGGCAAGCGTGGAACTGTTGGCCCGGCAGATCGAGGAGGGCGTGGAAGAGATATTAGACCGGGGCATCATAGTCCGGGACATGACCACAGGTCTGGTGGACTTCCCGTCGCAGCGCGAGGGCCGGGAAGTCTATCTCTGCTGGATCGGCGGCGAAGAGCGCATCGACTTCTGGCACGAGACGAACCGGGGGTTCTCGCATAGAGAGCGTTTATAGGGCGCGTCTGTACCTCATTGACTGTAACTACGATAGCGGTGTAATTTAACCCTTTATTATACTTTTAGGCCGATTAGTATAATTAGCTGCGCTGAATCATACGCTAAGTATAATAACGACCTTTTGCTGTATAAATATCGTAACGGCCCCTTGCTAGAAGCGTCATTTTTGACTGCAATACAGGCACGCAAAACAAACACTATTATACTTAACGGTCGTTTAGTATAATTACATTGAAAACAATCATACTTAAGTGTAATAACGAAGGTTCGTAGATGGACCCTGCAGATTTCACCGATGACGCGCCAGGGGAATTGGTCAAGACCGTCGAAGGTATTTGGGCGTTTGTCCCACACCCTCTACCGCCGAAGTTCGACATCGGCCCCGCAACCATCAATAGATTATCGGCCGCCGACTTCGCGTTAGGGCAATTACGGGGAGTCGGCCAAATGCTGCCAAATGCGCAACTGCTGATCGCCCCCTTTCTGCGCAGGGAGGCCGTCCTATCTAGCCGGATAGAAGGCACGATCGCAAGCCTCGATCAGTTAGTCCTGTTCGAGGTGGAGCCATCCAGAGATCCTCAAAACCCTGATGTGGGAGAGGTGGCCAACTATGTTTCGGCCATGCAGTACGGGCTCACGCGCCTTGAGGAATTGCCAGTCTCGTTACGGCTGATCAGGGAATTGCACGAAAAGCTGCTAACGGGCGTAAGGGGTCAAGACAAGAGACCGGGAGAATTCCGCCAAACTCAAAATGCGATCGGTCAGCAGGGGCGTCCAGTCGAGGAAACGCGGTATATACCGCCGCCAGTTGCCCAGATGAATCAGGCCTTGTCTGAGTTTGAGTTCTTTTTACACGAACCCACCGAGCTTCCATTTTTAATCAAATTAGCGCTGGCCCATTACCAGTTTGAAGCGATCCACCCGTTCTTGGATGGGAATGGGCGGATCGGCCGGTTGCTGTTGTCTCTATTGATATGTGAAAAAGAGTATCTGACCCAGCCAATGCTATATCTGAGCGGATTCTTGGAAAAACACCGAGACCGTTATATCGACTCCCTATTGAGGGTCAGTCAATCAGGAGATTGGGCCGGATGGGTCGATTTCTTTCTCGAAGGCGTGGCTGAACAATCGGCAGACGCAGTAGACCGGTCAGGACTGCTTCTAAAGTTGCGTGAACAATACCGGGAAAAGGCGCAAACAGCCCGCGCATCAGCCCTGCCACTCCTCTTGATTGACGAGTTATTCCAGAATCCAGCCTTGACCATAACCATGGCGCGAAGGGTGCTAGACGTCACAGCCGTGAGCGCGCAGCGTAGCGTGGACCGTCTTGTTGATCTTGGGATACTTGAAGAGGTTACCGGTCAGCAGAGGAACCGGATATACCTGGCACGGGAGATAATGAGCATAGTCAACGCGGAGTGACTTGGCAGTCGAGGAACCCCAGGAGGACTCTTGCGTGGGGAACCGTTGTAGGGTTTTGGGACCGTCTTATCGCATCACCCCAGCCGCTCATCCTGAGCCTGTCGAAGGACCGCCTTTCGCCAAGTGACTTGGTTCACCGATGAGTGCCGTGGTCCGACAAGCTCACCATGAGCGGTTCTTGCGAATACGCCAGGTCCCAACGCCCCGCTAGATAAACTTCGCCCGCTCCGTGGCCTCGGCGGCGTGGTCTATGTAGACGGTGATGACCTCGCTGAAGAAGTCGACCATCGTTGTGCCCTGTTCCCGTTGGCCTACGCCCGAGGAGTTCAGCCCGCCGAAGGGCAGATGCACCTCGCCGCCCAGGGTCGAGGCGTTAACGTGGACCATGCCGGTCTCCACGGTGTTGATGTACTCGTAGGCCTTGGTGATGTCCTTGGTGTAGACCGAAGATGAGAGGCCGAACTCCACCGAGTTGGAGATTTCGATGGCCTCCTTCAGGTCTTTGGCTCTGAACACCGTCAGCACCGGGCCGAATATCTCCTCTTGCGCGATGCGCATGCCGGGCGACACTTCGGTGAAGATCGTCGGCTCCACGTAGTACCCCTGGTCGTAGTCGCCACCGCTGAGCGCACGTCCGCCGAAGGCCAGGTTGGCCCCTTCTTCCGTGCCGATGCCGATGTACTCCATGACCTTGTCTTTCTGGTTCTGGCTGGCCAAGGGCGATACATCGATGGATGGGTCGATACCGTCGCCGATGGTCAGCTTGCTGGTCCGGTCGATGAGCTCGGCCATGAACTGGTCATAGACGCCGTCTTCCACAATGACCCGGCTGGTGGCGGTGCAGCGTTGGCCGGTGGACCCGAAAGCTCCCTGCACGATGCCGCCCATTGCCTTGTCCATGTCAGCGTCGGCCAGCACGATCACGGCGTTCTTGCCGCCCATCTCGGCCTGGACCTTCTTCAGCCGCTTGGCGCTTTCGGCGTACAGTTCTGTGCCTACTTCAGTGGAGCCGGTGAAGGAGATGGCTTTGACGTCGGGGCTCTCCACCAGGGCGTTGCCCACCTGCCCGCCCGGTCCGGTGACCAGGTTCAGCACTCCGGCGGGGAGGCCGGCTTCCTCGTATATCTCGATCAGTTTCACCGCGCTTAGGGGTGTGGCCGAGGCCGGCTTGAAGACCAGAGCGTTGCCGCAGATGAGGGCGGGCGCGATCTTCCAGGCCGGGATGGCCAGGGGAAAGTTCCAAGGGGTGATGATCCCCACCACTCCCAGCGGACGGCGGACGGTGTAGGCCACGGTGTTGGGCAGCTCAGATGGGGTCGTATAGCCGAACATACGGCGGCCCTCGCCGGCGGCGTACTCCATGATATTCATGGCCCGCTTGACCTCGCCCGCGGCGTCGCCGATGGGTTTGCCCTCTTCGATGGTGATGGTATGGGCCATCTCGTCGGCGCGGCGGCCCAGGATTTCCAGGGCTTTGTAGATGATGCTGGCGCGGGCCGGGGCGGGTGTGTTGGCCCAGACGGCCAATCCCTCTTTGGCGGCGGCGACTGCCTTTAGAGCGTCTTCGGCGCCGGAGGTCTGGAATTCGCCGACTATCTGATCGGTGCGGGCTGGGTTATGAACCTGATAGGTCCGGCCGGTAACCGACTCAACCCATTGGCCGCCGATGTAATTCTTATGTGTCGTGATCTGTGTTGCCGCCATGTTCTTTTCCTCCGGCTGTGCCTGAGATATGTTGGATAGGGGACAGTTAATCGCCGCTTGTGTATTCCAAGCCGACACCGATAATTTCGATCTGCATCGACCGGACATCGGGCGCGGCATCATCGAAGCGCACCCCCAGAACTACGTTGATTCCCCGGTGAATCTCCGGATTGCCCGGCACATCGAACCGGTGATCCAGGTGGTCGCCGCGTAGGTCCAGGTCCATGTGCTCTGCCACACGCGACTCACCGTCGTAGATTATGACTTCGTGGACACAGGCGTGGTCGCGAGTCCTGAAACTGACCATCGCCCCTTCTATCCGCATGTTGACGCCATCCAGGACCGCAGGCGTGGGCAGGGGGAAGTGGAGCCAGGTGTTTTGGCCTCGCGCGCCTTCGATACGAACGAAGGGGCCGGTGGCGCGCACGGAGGTCAGCCGGCTGGGATATTCAACCTGCATATTTACGCCGTGCATCCATATAGTGCGCTGCGGCATGGGTTCGCCCCCTTGAGCATCAACATCAGGCATCAAGCTTTGGGCCGTTACGGACGCGTACGACACGCCTGACCGGGCCAAGCTGGCAGGGATTATAGCCGCAATTCCTGTGCGGGTACAGCGATTGCCGCCAGGGACCGGCCCTTGTAGAATGGCGGCCAATCGTCACAGGTGGAGTAGATCCTATGGAAACCCTCAGACAGGGTAGACTGGAAGGCAAGGTCGCCATCATCACCGGCGCCGCGCGGGGTCAGGGCGCCCTGGAGGCTGAATTGTTCGCCAAAGAGGGGGCCCAGGTCATCATCTGCGACGTTTTGGACCAAGAGGGCAAGGACGTCGAGGCATTGGTCCAAGCTTCGGGCGGCGACGCCATGTACTCCCACCTGGACGTGACCAGGGATGACGACTGGCAGAAGGCGGTGGGCCTGGCCGAGTCCCGTTACGGAAAGTTGGACATCCTGGTCAACAACGCCGGCATCGCCCGAGGTGCGTCCATCGAAGAGACTTCAGAAGAACTTTGGGACGAGGTCCTGGCGGTGAATGCCAAAGGGGTTTTCCTTGGCACCCGGCGGGCCATACCGGCCATGCGGCGGGCCGGAGGCGGGTCCATCGTCAACGTCTCATCCATCGCGGGAATATTAGGACGCAAGTTGGCGCCGGCCGTGTATAGCGCGTCCAAGGGCGCCGTCCGCGTCTTCACCAAGAGCACGGCCATCCAACACGCCGAGGACCGCATACGGTGCAATTCCATCCATCCGGGTCCCATCGACACCCCGATGTTGGCGGGGATCACCAGTAACCCGGCCATGCTCCAAGAACGGACCGACGAGGTGCCGCTGGGCCGGCTGGGCAACTCCGAAGACGTGGCCTTTGGAGTGCTCTACCTAGCGTCGGACGAGTCTTCGTGGATCACCGGGATCGAGCTGATAATCGACGGCGGGATCACGGCCATGTAGGGGTCGGCTTGCCGGCCAACGTAGGCGCGGGTTTTTAACCCGCCACCATCATCTCGTCAGTATTGATCAAGGGCGAGAGCAGGCGCGGCGCATCGTCTGTTATCAAGACCATGTCCTGCAGGTGCCAGGGGCCGATGTGGGGCTCGAGGGCGACCACCATCCCCTTCTCCAGCGTGTGCTTGCCCGACGGCACCATGTAGGGTTCTTGTTGGTGCCACCAAGCCCCAACACCGTGACCGGCCAAGGCGACCTTGCCCTCGATTCCGGCGTCGTTGAAGGCGTTGTTGGCGAAGTGGTAGATGTCCGACGCCCTTACCCCCGGACGGCAGTGGTCGATGGTCGCGCGGTAGATGTCCCGGTTGATCTTATAAGTCTCGATCATCTCCGCGCTGGGCTCGCCGATCACCACGGTGCGCGACTGGTGGCCGGGGTAGCCGTTCAGGTAGGAAACGTAGTCGTTGCGGATGATGTCGCCGGCCTCAAAAGCCATGTCGCCCTCGCCGCCGTAGGCCACATCGTTGCGGCTGGTGTTCAGGATGCCGTGGGCCCAATTGGCCCCGCGCCGGATGCACGCCTCTATGATCCGCGAGTGTACTTCGCGTTCGGTGTCGCCGGGGCGGACGGTGGGGAAGACCTCCAGGTAGGCTTCATCCAGGAGGTGCGCGCCCATCTCCAGCCGCTCCACTTCCTCCGGGGTCTTGATCCAGCGCACGCGGTCCATGAGGTCGGTGCAGTCCATGATCTTGGCTCTGGGCAGCAGCGAGGTCATCTCCTCCCATTGGAGGGCGCTCAGATAGTCCTTCTCCAGTCCGATCTTTTTCCGCTCAAGGCCCATTTCCTTGAGGATGTCCGCGGATCGGGCGTAGGGTGACTCGCCGTAGCCGTCGTAGACTTGGACATTCTCGATCCAGCCGTCGCGCCGGGCCAGGGGGGCGGCGATCTCATTGGCCACCAGCACCGGGTCGCCGTGGCGTGGCCAAACAACTAAAACGCCTCTGGGGGAGTCCGGGAAGTCCAGGTGGCGGGCCAGGGTGCCCGGATAGGCGAACCCCGCCAGGTAGGTGAAATTCTTGCCCGAACGGGCGACCACGGCGGCGACCCCATTCTTGTCCATCAGTTGGTTCAGCCGCTCGATATTGGCGATGATCTTGTCTGCCATTGCTGGCCTCCAGGCTCTGGAATGCTTCGTGCGGGTTGAATGAGTCTAGCCCAATCGAGTCTGAGCGGCAACGGCCGGGTTGACGGCGAAACCCAGTCTCCTTAGAATCGCTTCGGCCACTTCAGGCCATCAGACGTTGGATAGCAAAGGAATACCTACTCTTTGGAATGGACTATATTGGCCGTCTTCAGCGCCGCGCTGTTCGGCCTCATCACCGCCATAGAAAAACGAATAATAGACCATCATCTTCCCAATCTGAGTGTGTATTACGCTTCGATAGCCTTTTCGCTGTTCATCCCCGCGGTGATCGTGTTCCTAGCCACCGGCGTTCCTGATGAGACTTCCACATACAGCTTGGTGATGGCGACCCTGTCGGGCTCAACCTGGGGCGTCGGCCTGGCCTTGGTTTTCTGGGGCTACAAATTGGAGGAGGCGTCGCGGGCCTCGGCCATTGTCCACACCTTCCCCGTATTCGTCGCCATCGTCGCTGTGTTCTGGTTGGACGAGACCCTGGTCCCCGGACAGTGGGCGGCCATCATCGTCATCGTGACCGGGGCGTTTGTGATCTCAATCCGGCGCTCGGATGGCCGGGGAATAATCAGGTTCTCCCGCGCATTTCCCATCTTGATCTGCGCCAGCCTGCTCACGGCCCTGTCCCATCTGTTCGCCAAGTCCGCCTTGGACGACGGCCTGACCGTGTGGATGACCTACTCGATCAGGGCCGCGTCAATGGGCGTGGCATTCGCATTTTTGGCAAAACCCGCAGCGTTTCTGGAATTGCTGCGGGTGCTGCGCAACTGGCGGACCTTGGCCCTGATGCTCATCGCCGATTTTCTTCTGGCGCCGGTGGCGTCCATCTCCCTCACCAGGGCCACTGGACTGGGAGCCATATCCCTGGTTGCGGCGTTTGCGGCCACCCGCCCATTCTTCGTGTTCATGGTGAGCAGCCTATTCAGCATGGAGCGGATCAAATTGCTGAATGAACCTTTGGAGCGGGATACTTTGTCGCTTAAGGTGATTGCGCTGGTTATGATCGTGGGAGGGATAGCCGCGCTGTCGCTGCTTTAGTAGGTCGGCTACGGACTAGGAGTCGGATCAGCAGGCACAGGTTCTGCGCTGCTGGACGAGTAGGCGAAGGGGCAGCCGTCGCCCACGACGGGGTACTGGAGGACCATTCGCCACCGGCCATCTTGCTTGACGATGGGGTACGGGATGCTGGCGACATAGGCGTCTCTCAGACCTTGCTCGCCGGGCTGGGGTTCGCCCAGAAGCTCCATAACCATGATGGCTTCTTCTGTATTCCCAAGGGCCACGAACACGTCCTTTACGGCCATATCCGCATAGGTAAAAGCTTTGTCGCTTATCTCAAAGAATTGTTCCATCTGCTCGACGGTGCAGCTTTCTGCGACATTCCGCGAGAGAAGGGAAAGGACCGTGGACGCGTCGTGTTTCTTGGTGGCTTCGCGCCAATCGTCAAACAATTCCACCGCCGCTTTCTCGATCTCGACCGTGGACTGGGGGTTGGGCGCAGGTGTTGGGCCGTCTGAGCCACAGGCCACAGCTAGGACTAGAATTGCTGCGAAAAGCGTTACGAGTGGGGAGAATTTCAAAAGAGGAATGGTCCCTTGTCCAGATTGGGAATGCGCCTCAATGATTCAAAAGAAAGACCCGGCAGACTTGGTCTGCCGGGTCTTTCTTTTTTTAGGTCTTTGAAATGATAAGCCAGGCCTAGCACCCGCCTCGGGCCACAACCGCTTCGCAGCGGTAGGCGGGCTGAACCGATACGCTACCGCCCTGGGCGGAAGGGCCCATGAATTCTGTGACTTTAGCGTGGTCAGGGCCCTCGAGAATCATGGTCAGGCTGTGGGCTCCCTCGATCATGGCTTCGGCGTGAATGGTGACGCCGTACCGCTCAGCCCCTTCCGCAGAAAGGCGGCGGAGGAGCATGAGGCCCTTGGCCGGGTCTCCGGATGGGCACCGTCCGCCGGATGGCGGTGTGTTACGACAAATCGAGGCATGATTCTTCCTTATAATTCATGGGTTGCCTGCAGACTTGCCTTGGTTTTTGACAAAAATTGGAGCGGAAGACGAGATTCGAACTCGCGACATCCTCCTTGGCAAGGAGGTGCTCTACCACTGAGCCACTTCCGCTCTATGCTGTTCCGGCCTGTTGACCGGGTCCAAGTTGTTAATGGCGCCGAGGGACACCCTCAAGAGGAACTGCCCCGCCACGTCCCACGCGAGGTGGCAACGTGCCTAGTAGTATATCAGAGCTAGACGGATATTTGTCTACTGTCCGACGTTCTACCCCCTGATTCCTGCCGGCCTCTCTAGCCTCATAAGTGACTCCCGATAAACCCACTGGCCCCGATCACTAGGATGTTTAAACCCATCCAAACTCTGTCGATTTCCGCAACTTAAACCGGACCATTACCGCCGAAAGGGCTGAAGCAACCAAACAGAATAGCCCAACCGCCGCAAAATCACCTATCGACAGCATCACTCCACCTATGGAGGCGCCAATCACGCTCCCCAACTGATTGCTGGCGCCGAACATTCCACTGGCTGTAGCCCTCGATCTGCCTGCGAGTTCCAACATTAGAATCATCAACACAGGCATAGAAACAGTAAGCAGGACCGATACACCCAATGAGGCAGCGATCACTACCCATACCGGGGCGCCCAAAGCAAATATCGCCCCAACCCCTAGCCCGCCGCCGAGACTGGCAATCGCAACTCCGAGTAGGCGGTATGACCGCCCGGCTATCACTCCACCACAGATACTGCCGACGAACGCGCCAGTTCCGATCAAAGCGAGCGGGAGTGAAGTTGCTCCCTCGTTAAATCCATAATTCTGAATCAGGTAAGCGGCAAAATAGGTCATCAACCCAATCAGAGCTGTTTGTTGAAGCGCGTTGGCGATCATGACATGCCAGGGCGCAGCCATTCGCCCGATGTCCTTGAATCGAGATAAGAAAGCCAGGTCCCGGTCCGCTGGCCGGTCAACCCTTGGGAGCAGAACCCACATCACCCCCAGATTCACCAGCAGGAGGCCTCCCGTTATATAAAAAGGCAACCGCCAGCCCCAGGCATCGCCGATCAGAGCCACTGCAGGCACACCCAACGCAACTCCTAACCAGCTTGAACCGGCCAAAAATCCGACGCCGCGTCCTCTTTCCGCTACCGGCAACATATCGGCGATGGCCGCCGCCAGAGTGGGCGGAATCATGGCTGCTCCGACTCCCGTGAGCAAACGGAAGGCAATCAACGAGTTGTAGCTCCACGCTGCTGCCGAGCCCAGAACTCCGATCGATAATATCGCCAAGCCTGTGAGGAGGACCGGACGCCTGCCGTATGTATCCGAAAATGGTCCGACCAGCGGGGCTGTGATTCCCCATGTGACGAACGTAGCGGCTGCAAGCTGTCCGGCGACTGCCACAGATGTGTTGAACTCATCAGCCAACACCACTAGAAGCGGACCTAACATCAAGCTCACGAGCCGGGCCATCAATACGGTGCCACCAAAAAGCACTAAAAATCTGGTCGTCTTGCTGGTTGTCTTGGTCGACACTGGCGTCAGCGTTGCTCCGCGTTTAGACACATCGATTTAAACCGATTGGTGGGTGTAATGACATTCCCAAAATATATCCGGCGTTCACATCAGACAGCTCTGCGTCGGCTAAGCGCTGGGGGGGTACGCCTTAAATCAACGAGATCGTTAGCCGTTCAACTACTGATTCAACTACTGTCGGACATCAAGATTACGGGAATGCCAACCAGCGCCGCACCGGTGGAGCTAACTGACGCACCGCTCTCCATTTAGCTAGCAATACCGGTAAACATAGGCATGAGTCCAAACAAGAACTAGCCTCGAATCTTTAATCGCAGGCGTGGATCCAAACAAGAACTAGCCCCGATGTCGGCAAGATGTCGGCAATCGGGGCGGTAAACCTTATCGGCCAGGAAATCCAGGAACGAATCTGAGAAGATTCATGTAGGTGGTGCCGAGGGACAGACTCGAACTGTCGACACCGGCATTTTCAGTGCCGTGCTCTACCACCTGAGCTACCTCGGCAGTAGTGTCTATTATCAAATCTGTACCCATGACTGTCAAGAAGATATTCGGTATTAACGCTCCGCTATCAGAAGCGCTCTCCGGACGTGCCCCTGAGGCGTCGCACGCCTGGCCTCAGCTAGGAACAGATCGCCAGGCCGCTTCACGAATCAATTGATAATCAACATCTCGTAGGCGTATAATACAGTCGCAACCGAGACTGATTTCCCGAGGTATCCTGAGGGATTCGTCTCCCGCGCAACCAAGAAATATACAGATACCCGGAGGACGGCGAAGATGGTCGAGGTACTAACAGGGACGTTTACGGTCAAGGCCGGTCATGCTCAGATGCTCAAGGGCGGAGTCATCATGGATGTGGTGAACGCCGAGCAGGCCAAGATAGCGGAAGAGTCCGGCGCAGTGGCCGTTATGGCCCTGGAGCGCGTGCCTGCCGACATCCGCGCCGACGGCGGCGTGGCCCGAATGACCGACCCGCAGATCATCTGCGACATCATGGACACGGTGAGCATCCCGGTCATGGCTAAGGTCCGTATCGGGCACTT
>Ga0066376_10001329_pt1 | contig 23981 bp, 20 predicted proteins | sample Knorr_S15_td_Bot_FD_77009 | JGI IMG/M metagenome (GOLD analysis project Ga0066376, IMG submission 77009) | Marine microbial communities from Southern Atlantic Ocean transect - Knorr_S15_td_Bottom_ad_5009_LV_A | ecosystem: Environmental > Aquatic > Marine > Oceanic | place: Southern Atlantic...
CAATGTTGTACTGATTGTGCCCATCGAAGTGGGTCGTTCATCTTTAATAATACGTACAGCCTCGTGAATCGCTTGACGTTTCAAATCATAGGGAAGTTTTCCGGATAACAATTGGAACATAACGACACCGAGTGCATAAACATCGCTTCGCGTATCAATGCGATCTGGATCAGCATCGCATTGCTCAGGGCTCATATATTGCAACGTACCGATAAGCTGACCAATTGTTGTCTGCATTGTTGTGACTGCAAGGTCAGCGTCAGTTGCTCTGGCAACACCAAAGTCAATAATTTTAGGATCTCCATTGCTATCAACAAGGATGTTGTCTGGTTTCAAGTCTCTGTGAATGACACCTTTCTGGTGTCCATGATGAACAGCCTCACATATCTTTGCAAAGAGTACTAAACGGTCTTCTAGTGATAGGTTTTTCTTCTCTGCGTACGTCACAAGACCCCGTGCTCCTGGAATATATTCCATTGCGAAGAATGGCACTTCCCCGCCTTCGCTCTCCCATGTGCCAGCCTCGTAAATCTGAGCAATATTAGGATGGCTTAATTTTGCAAGCGTTTGTGCTTCAAAATGAAATCGATGTAACGCCATTTTACTCGCGGCGCCTGCTTTGATTACTTTTAAAGCAACTCGACGGCGAGGCGCCTCTTGCATCGCTTCATAGACAACGCCCATCCCACCACTTGCAATGATGCCCAAAATTCGATACCGTCCGATTTCACTTGGCATCCCCTGAGTTGCAAATTTACCGGGTTCTGGGACACTCCCCTTTCCAGAATCGTCACTGGGAAGACCAATAGTTTCAGCGTTTGGATCAGTTGGAAAATCGTTACTCGTCATAAGAATCCAGTCCAAGAGTACTTTGCACTGTTCAATGAGGCTGTTCCTCAATCATTACGATAGCATGTACCTTGGAAATTGCTTATAAAATTCCACGAGAACTCAAAAACACCCCTTATGTCATTCATGGTGGTGGATTACAACCCACGATTATTGAATCTCCTCTGTCATAAACCCCAACGCACATTCTCGGACGTACTTATACAATGTTTGTATTACTATGAAATCAACTCTACAAGTTGGAAATGTAGCGGAAATATCTTTTGTTGTGACAACGCAAATGCAACCCCACTTTGGTGATGAACCGATTCATCCAGTGTGCTCAACGTGGGATATGGCACACCAGTTTGAGATAGTTGCAAGGCAAACCCTTGAATCGCATCTTGAAGAAAACGAACAAGGGATTGGGTCCTTCCTTTCAATTGACCATTGCGCCCCTGCGCTTGTTGGTAAAACTGTCTCGGTCAAGGCAACAGTTACTGAACTCGATGAATCATCGGTTGTATGCATGATTACCGCAACTGTGGGTACGCTCATTTGCGCAACTGGAAAACAGGTTCAACGGGTGTTGCCTTGTTCAACCATTTCAACTCTCATCGAAAATGCCGCTTCACACTAATCGCTTCTTAAGGATACGATGCCCCCTATGACAACAGATCAACACTTACTCACAGAAGTTGACGGTTCCGTCGCGATTATAAGAATCAACAGACCCCAAGTCCTTAATGCACTCAATCTCAAGTTAATGCAAGATCTTGCTTCACTCCTTGAAGGATTTGATGCTGATGACAAGATTCATGTCATTCTTCTTGCTGGAAGTGAACGGGCGTGGGCTGCGGGTGCTGATATCGGAGATATGACGACCGCTACATCAGATGAAATGCGGGAACGAAATCAATTTGCGATTTGGGAATCTATCAAAGCAATAAAAAAACCAATCGTCGCAGCTGTAAGTGGTTTCGCACTTGGTGGAGGATGTGAACTCATGATGCATTGCGACATTATCATTGCCTCCGAAACTGCATTACTCGGACAACCAGAAATTAACATCGGTGTCATGCCGGGCGCGGGTGGCACACAACGTCTAACACATACCCTTGGCAAGGCCTTGGCAATGGATGTGGTACTCAGTGGCCGATTCCTTACAGCACAAGAAGCGTTGGAACACGGATTAGTAAGTAGAGTCGTTCCAAAAGAACATTGGTTTGAATCTGCGTTGTCAGTTGCAAAACAAGTAGCGGAAAAAGGACCAATTGCGTTGCGTGCAGCAAAGGCATCGGTATTGAACGCGCATGAAATGTTACTCTCTCAGGGGTTACTAGAAGAGCGATCATTGTTCTATTCACTTTTTGATACCAACGACCAAACTGAAGGCATGACTGCCTTCGTGGAAAAAAGAAAACCAAATTTCACTGGAACATAACATGACAACTGCAACAACATTCGAAAGTATCGATGTCACAATTGCTGAGGGTATTTGCACAATCACACTTCAACGCAGTGATGTTCTCAATGCATTCAACAACACGCTTACGGATGAACTTTCACTCTCGCTAAAGCAAGCATCTAAAGACAAAAATGTACGGGTTGTTGTCATCAGAGGCAGTGGTCGTGCTTTTAGTTCTGGTCAAGATCTCGGCGATCTCAAGGAAAAATACGTTCCGGGACACGAACCACATCTTGGAGAAGATTTAAAGAAACGATATGACCCAATTGTCAAAGCAATACATACGATGGAGAAACCTGTCATTGCATCTGTCAACGGTGTCGCTGCGGGTGCTGGTTGCTCACTCGCTCTTGCTTGTGATATGAGAATAGCAAGCGAAAACGCTTCGTTTATTGAGGTATTTGTACATGTTGGCCTCATTCCAGATTCAGGTAGTACTTGGACACTGCCACGACTTGTAGGTTTCGGAAGAGCAATGGAACTCTGTTGCACGGGTAGACCCGTGAAAGCGGAAGAAGCACTTGCAATTGGATTAGTCAATCAAGTCGTACCGCCAGAAGAATTAGAAGAAGCCACAATGAAACTTGCTACTCAGTTAGCAGCTTTACCTGCTAAAGCGATTTCGTTGACAAAACGATTACTTAACCAATCGTTTGAAAATACATTTAAGGAACAACTCGTCCAAGAGGCGTATGCACAAGAAACTGCTGGTCGAACTCGTGACCATTTTGAAGGGGTGGTGGCCTTTATCGAGAAGAGGAATCCAAACTTTACGCACGAATGAATCCACTACCTGTTTCTTTACGTATGATATATTGAATTATGTCTTCTCATGCAACAAATCCAATAGGTGTTATCGGTGCAGGAACAATGGGCACTGGTATTGCACAAGCTGCAGCCGCTGCTGGCTGGTCTGTACGTTTATGTGACATTGAGAAAACGCTCATAGAACAAGCAGAATCGAACATTGTAAAACGGTTCGAACGTCTTGTTGAAAAGGGGAGAATTACGAATGAACAATCTATTGAATTTCAAAATCGAATTACAACGACGACGGTTCTCGATGAACTCGCTGATTGCGATCTCATCATCGAAGCGGTTGTTGAGGATTTTGATATTAAAACAAAAGTTCTTCAAAGTATTGGTGCTTTATCTGATGATGTTATCATCGCAACGAATACATCTTCACTTTCAGTAAGTGATTTAGGTGACTCGTGTGGTTACCCAAAACGAGTTGTCGGGATGCACTTTTTTAACCCAGCCCCAATCATGCCGCTCGTGGAAGTTATTCGGGGGAAAAATTCATCTGATGCTGCGGTTCAGAGGGCGACACTCATTGCAGAAGCATGGGGAAAGACTGTCGTTCATGTGTCAGACACTCCGGGTTTCATTGTTAATAGAGTTGCGCGTCCGTACTACCTTGAATCATGGAGACTCTTAGAAGATGGCGTTGCAACTGTCGATGTCATAGATGCAACATTGCAATCGTTAGGTGAATTCAAAATGGGACCATTCATGTTGACTGATCTCATTGGGCAAGATATCAATGTTGCAACAACAAGAAGTGTCTGGGAGCGGCTTGGAAAACCAACTCGACTTGCTCCAAACGACCTGCAAGAATCCTTGGTTTCAAAAGGACACCTAGGTCGAAAAACAGGTTGTGGTGCATATGCACACGATGATAAAGATAATCAAGTCCCCGCAATTTTGATCGACATTCAAGAACTTGAGATTCCCGCTCATTTAGAGCAAGCTATTAATGATTTTTGCTTAGAGGCGTCATGTATATCCGGATCGATGGTTGAAAAATACATTTTCTCAAGAGTGCTTGTCGGAGTCATTAACGAAGCGATGTGGGCAGCAACAGAAAATGTAGCGAGTGCTCGAGACATTGACACTGCGATGAAATTAGGTACAAATTATCTTTACGGACCACTTGAGTGGGCAGATAAAATTGGTATTGAGAAAGTTCAATATCTCCTTGAAGCTCTCAACAAAACCGTCTCTGACAATAGATTCTCCTCACCACCCTATGGGACTGTTTCTGCAAGTTAACGAACACCCGCAGTATTCCTATGACGGGTACAATTATGGGTATGAGTAGACGAACAGCAATCATTTCTGCCGTACGAACGCCTATTGGTCGTTATGGTGGAGCCCTCAGTTCTATCAGACCAGATGATCTTGCAGCAATTGTCATCAAAGAAGCTGTTGTAAGAGCTGGCATCGACCACAATGCCATTGATGATGTGTATCTTGGTGCTGCCAATCAAGCAGGTGAAGACAATCGCAACGTCGGGCGAATGGCAGCACTATTGGCTGGTTTACCGGCATCTGTACCCGGCTCAACAGTAAACCGACTCTGCGCATCGGGCTTAGAAGCCATCAACGTTGCAGCAAGGATGATTGAAGGAAATTGTGGTGACATTATGGTTGCCGGTGGCGTCGAATCTATGAGTCGCGCACCTTTTGTCATGGCAAAAGGACAAACTGCATTTGACCGACGATGTGAAATCCACGACACAACAATCGGGTGGCGATTTACAAATCCAAAACTCTCTGAGTTGTATCACCCCTACAGCATGGGCGAAACTGCAGAAAACGTAGCAAAGAAATGGTCAATTTCTCGTGAAGCGCAGGATCAGTTTGCATGGAACAGTCAGCAAAAATGGAAATCTGCACTTGATGCTGGTAAATGGGACGATGAAATTGTCTCCATCGACATTCCGCAAAGAAAAGGTGAACCAATCACAGTGGATACTGACGAACACCCCCGCCCTGATGTGTCTTTAGAAAAACTTGGCGCACTTAAGCCGGTGTTCTCAAATGAATCGGATGCATCAGTAACACCAGGAAATAGTAGTGGTGTCAACGATGGGGCTGCTGCGATGGTGTTAGTCGAAGCATCACTCGCAAAATCACTTGGCTTACACATTATGGGGTATGTCGGTGCAAGTGCTTCAAGTGGTGTTGACCCAGCAATAATGGGTACTGGACCAATACATGCAACTGAAAAACTATTGCAAAGAACTGGTTTAACACTTGATGATATTGACTTATTTGAACTCAACGAAGCTTTCGCAGCACAATCTCTTGCATGTATACAAGAAATTGGTGTTGACGCATCCATTGTCAATGTAAATGGTGGCGCTATTGCAATGGGACATCCTCTTGGCTGTAGCGGTGCAAGAATCGCCGTTACCTTAATTCATGAATTAAATAGGATGAATTTACAACGAGGAATCGCTACACTCTGTGTTGGGGTAGGCCAAGGTTTAGCCACCCTCTTTGAAGGAGAAACGAAGTGAGTGCAAGTGCAAATGTAGAAGTCGATATCAATGACTGCGAAGTAGCAGATCCAGAAAAGCTTGCTGTTTTTGAAGCACATGTCGCTGCAGGAGGTCTTGTCGAACCAAACGATTGGATGCCAGAAGCCTACCGAACATTAATGTTACGGATGGCTGAGCATCATGCAAATAGCGAAATTGTAGGCGCATTACCAGAGGGTGAATGGATTACAAGAGCACCGAGCCTCCTACGAAAACTCGCTCTCACTGCAAAAGTTCAGGACGAAGTTGGACATGGACAGATGCTGTACGAAGTTGCCCAAGATTTGGGAAAGACTCGTAACGCAATGCTGCGAGATTTAATCACTGGGGTCACGAAATACCACAATTGTTTCAATTATCCTTGTCCAACTTGGGCTGATATTTGCATGATTGCATGGCTCATCGATGGCGCTGCCATTCTCAATCAAGGTACACTCGCTCATGGTTCTTTCGGTCCATATATACGAACGATGCGACGAATAAACATGGAAGAAGCATTCCATTTCAAACATGGTGAAGACATGGTTCTTACCCTCATGAGCGGTACAGACAAACAAAAGCAAATGGCTCAAGAAGCTTTTGATCGTTGGTGGGGACCATCCATCGCTTTCTTTGGTCCCAATGATCGCCCAGACGAACGCGAACGCCCAGCAATGAAATGGCGAATGAAAACTGCAACGAACGATGAACTTCGACAAAAGTTCGTCAACAGATTTGCACCTGCAGCAATGGCAACAGGTCTTGTCATCAATGTTTGCGAAAAAGGCGAAGATGGGTATGTCACTTCCGCAACACCTGACCCATTGTTGAAACTCGATGAAGAAACAGGTAACTGGGGTTTTACTCAACCCGATTGGGATGAATTTTTTAGAGTGATTCGAGGCAACGGACCCTGCAATAAAGAACGCTTGGCTCTCCGTCGTTTTTCTTATGAACAAGGTGAATGGGTTCGGCGAGCAATTCTGAATGGCTCTACAAGCACACCCAATAACAACTGAGGTTGTCATGCTATCTGAAACAAGAAGAAACATACCGATGACTACTGGCGACTTGACGACGAGCGAAGTCGAAAACTTTCCGATTTGGGAAGTTTTTACCCAGAAAAAAGAAAATGATGTACATGTTCATGCTGGTTCATTAAGTTCACCAGATGCTTCCTTTGCACAACTATTTGCACGAGAGCATTATGGACAAGATCAAGTGTGTATCAGTTTGTGGGTAGGTCCTCGAGAATTATTTACTTCAGATGAGGGCGAGAATGAAATATACGAAGTGTTCGTGCAGTGGTCAGCTGGATTAAAGCATGAACATGTCGGCGAAGTTGAAGCGGGTAACGGCAAAGAAGCAAAAGATATCTGCAAAGAGCATTTTGTAGGAGAAAAGACATTCTTCTCAATCTGGGCTATCCAAAATTCAAAACTAACGAAGGTAGATGGCGCTACAGACATGATTTGGCGAGCAACTACAGACCAGACCTATCGACTCGCGAGTGGTTATAGCCGAAAAGTGCGTCAAAAATGGGACGCGCTTCGAGCCAGTAATGCCGTTGATAAATACCAAGAAGAAGATTTGAAGGAAACTTATTAGTGATGAACGAGTTACCTGAACAACTTCAAATTCCCATGGTTGGTGTTCTCCTAAGTACTGCTGACGACAAATTATTTTTGGGTCATAGAAATAGCGATTGGACTGGCATTGCACCAATCTTAGAGGCAGACATTGCATTTTCTTCACTCGCTCAAGATGACATTGCACATGCAAGTGTAATCTATGAGTTGGTTGGTACATTGACTAACCAAAATGCAGATCAAATTGCTTTTGGACGAAACGCCATTGACTATTTGTGTGCAGACATCGTGACGAAGAGTGACCAGTTCAATTGGGCATCTGCCATCGCTCGTCAATTTTATTGCAACATATTTGATTACCATCGATTAAAACGCTTAAGTGAGTCAACATGGACTCCACTCGCATCACTGGCCAAACGGTTGTGTGACGAACAAGCGATTCATGTAGATCATGTCAGTTCTTGGATTAATCATCTAGGCAGGGGTAATGAAGATTCAAAAGTACGAATCCAAAAAGCCATCGATGAATACGCTCCTTACGCTTCCATGTTATTTGAGGCTCCTAAAGGACTTGAGCAATTACGTGATGCTGGCATACTTATTAACAATGAAGATTTTTATACGACTTGGAAAAAATCCATAGAAGAAGTGATTCAGGAAGCTGGTCTTAGCGTACATATCGAACCACATACCACCGAGGGTGGAAGGAGTGGAGTACACGATGAAGATTTCATGCATTCACTAACAGAATTGCAAGAAGTCTTTTCTACTGATCCCGCAGCGGCATGGTAAATAAAACCGATATTTTAGATGTTCTTAAAACAATACCGGATCCAGAGATGCCAATTAGCATCACTGATCTTGGTTTGATTGAGCATGTCAGCATGGACGATTCGGTTGTCCATATTGAATTGTTGCCGACCTTTATTGGTTGTATTGCCCTGCCTGCAATCGCTGAAGAAATCAAAAGAAAATTAGGTACATTGGAAGGCGTTTCTTCAGTTGAAGTTGAATTCATCTATGACCCTCCATGGAGCACTGACCGAATCACTGATGATGGGATAGCGTCACTTGCAGAACATGGCATCGCAGTACCTGCGGGTTCCTCGGCCTGTTGTGGTGGGAAAAAATCGACATCCGTGGAATTACAAACATCAGTCATTCCCTGCCCTTGGTGTGGCTCTGGTGAAACTACCATCACAAGTCCATTTGGACCAACAAGGTGTAAATCAATCCATTTTTGCAATGCCTGTAGACACCCATTTGAAAGAATGAAGAAGTTGTAAGCCCTTCGCGTGCTATCATACGTGGTCATGGCCACTGAAGACCAAGATACAGCAAGGACTACTTCGGGTGAAGAAGTTGTTTCGCCAAATACACCATCTGCTATGAATACCGACCCAATCAATGTTGGACATATAGAGGTATTGCAAATCCTCAATGAGCATGGTGAGGTGGACAAGGGGTTAGACCCAAAGCTCAGCAATGAGACCTTGATGCGTGTTTACCGAGCAATGGTGCTTGCAAGAGCATTTGACCAGCGAATGCTAACGATGCAACGTCAAGGTCGAATGGGTACGTTTGCACCAAACATCGGTCAAGAAGCGTGCATCATTGGGCAAGTTACACCTCTGACAAGAGATGATTGGTATGCACCCTCGTATCGCTCTTTTGGTGCCCAAATAGTGCGTGGTTGGTCAATGGAACATCTCATGCGATTATGGGCTGGTTTCCATGATGGGTTTCCACCTCCAAAAGATGTCAATGATTTACCCTTCTCCATCGTCATTGGTTCTCATGTCTTACCTGCTGTTGGCATTGGCATGGGGATGACGTACAAAAAGCAGAACAATTGTGTTGTCGTCAATTTTGGCGATGGTGCAAGTTCCCAAGGCGCTGTGAGTGAAGCGTTAAACTTTGCTGCGGTGTATAAAGCCCCTGTTGTCTTCGTTTGTGAAAACAATGGTTGGGCTATTTCAACACCAATCAAAAAGCAGACGGCTAATGAAGTTTTTGCGACTCGTGGTATTTCATTTGGAATACCAAGCATTCGAGTTGATGGCAATGACATCCTCGCAATGATTTGCGCAACTGAAGAAGCGACTAAGCGTGCAAAAAATGGTGAAGGCCCGACATTCATCGAGGCAATCACCTACAGGATGAGTTTGCATACAACTGCAGATGATCCGAGTGTCTATCGAGATGAAAAAGAAGTTGAACCATGGGAAAAACGATGTCCAATTGCAAGATTCGAAACGTATCTGAAAAATAAAGGATTGCTCACTGCCGATGCAATTCAAGAGGTGCTTGAATCTTGTGAACAAGAAGTTATTGAAGCTAGGGATACATTTTATAGTATGCCACCAGCAAATCCTGGTGAAATTTTTAACCACTTGTACGAATCAATCCCAGAAGAGTTAAAGGAACAGCGTGAAGAGTACTTTCGACGTCTTAAAGAGAAGGGGATCGATTATGAGTAAACTCACGATGGTTGAAGCGCTAAACTTGGCAATGGATCAAGAAATGGCGAGGGACGAAAACGTATGTATGCTCGGTGAAGATATTGGAATCAATGGAGGTGTTTTTCGAACAACAAAAGACTTGTTAGAAAAACACGGCGAATCACGCGTCCTGGATACTCCACTAGCGGAGTGTGGCATCGTCGGTGTTGCTGTTGGCATGGCAATCTATGGCATTCGACCAGTGGTAGAAATCCAATTCTCAGGATTTACAATGCAAGCCTTTGACCAAATCGAACAAAACATGTCAAGAATGCGGAATCGAACCCGTGGGAAGTACACTATTCCAATCGTATTAAGAACACCCTACGGTGGTGGTATCCGTGCAGTTGAACACCACAGTGAATCAAGAGAAGCATATTGGGCACATACGCCTGGATTAAAGGTTGTGATTCCATCGGGACCAAGAAATGCACGTGCATTACTTGCAGCATCAATTCGTGAAGATGACCCAATTGTGTTTTATGAACCCAAAGCTGTGTATCGTGCATTTCGCGAAGAAGTTCCAGACGAACCCGAAGTTATGGAAATCGGTAAGGCAAATATTGTTAGAGAGGGTTCAGATATCACCCTTATTGCGTATGGCGCCATGATGCGACCCTGTAAAGAAGCGGTTGAAGATCTTTCAGATATTCACAATATACATGTCGAACTGATTGACTTACTTACAATCTCCCCAATGGATACTGCAACCATCGCTGCATCTGTGCAAAAAACCGGGCGATGCGTCATCGTGCACGAAGGACCTCGCACGTGTGGTGTTGCGTCAGAAATAATTGCCAGATTAAATGAAACGGCATTTGAATATCTACAAGCCCCAATCAAACGAATCACAGGGTTTGACATCCCGTTCCCCTACTTCCAAGTCGAAGAACACTATCTCCCAGAGAGTGATGAAATTGTCAATGCAATACAGGAAACACTCAATTGGCACTGATGGAATTTAAACTTCCAGATTTAGGCGAAGGCGTTCACGAGGGGCAGATTCTCGCTGTCCATGTCAAAGAAGGTCAATCAATCAACGAAGATGAAATTCTTCTTGAGGTTGAAACCGACAAAGCAGCAGTTGAAATACCATCCCCATGCACAGGAATAGTGACAACTGTACACATCAAAGACAAACAACTTGTTCATGTTGGTGATGTCATGGTGACATTTAACACCGATGCCCTAACTGCTTCGCCGGATACAACAAGCCCAACCCCACTACCTGGTTCGTCTGTTCGCTCTTCACCATCGACTAGAAAGTTCGCTCGAAAACTTGGCATTGACATTGCAACCATTACTGGATCGGGTCCTGGCGGACGAATTACAAAGCAAGATGTTGAGCGTACACATTCCTCTCCAGTTGAATCGGTTGTTGTTGACACTAGAGAAATTGCAACAACGCAACCACCAACACAACCCACACTCAAACTGGAGACCGAAATCGAAGGTGTACAAGAACAAACCGAGTTTGGTCTTGTAATTCGCCAACCCATGTCTCAAGCAAGAAAGTCGATTTCAAAAGCAATGTGTTATGCATGGAAGACTATTCCGCATGTAACTGACTGCAACGATGCAGACATTACTGACATCGATGCATTGCGTAAAAACTTCAATGATCCCGATCAGCCAAATTTAAAATTAACGCTCTTGCCATTCGTACTGAAAGCAATCTGTCGATCACTCAAAAAATATCCAATTTTGAACGCTGCAATTTGTAGAGAGAGTGGTGATGTGCTGTTCAGACAATATGTCAACATTGCCATCGGTGTCAATTCTGAACGAGGTCTCATTGCTCCTGTCATTCGAGATGTTGACAGAATGAGCATTGGAGAAATTTCTGCACACCTTGATCAAATTACCGCTAATGCTCGAAGTGCTAGTTTTACAATTGCAGATACGAAGGGTGCGACATACACCGTTTCAAACGCAGGCGCTGTCGGTAGAACTAGGTACTCGACCCCAATCATTCAAATAGATACTGTTGCGTGTCTTGCGGTTGGCAGAGCACAACTGATGCCATGGGTCGTTGATAATGAAGTTGTCCCGCGTCTCATTTTGCCACTGAGTCACTCCATAGACCATCGTCTCATCGATGGAGGGCGTGAAATCCCGTTCATTGAGCACCTCATCAATGACCTAGAACATCCCATGCGGTTTGCGGTGTAATTCAAGATGGTAGTCGGTCAATTTAGTCAAGATGTTGACATTCTCGTCATTGGCGGGGGTCCCGCTGGTTACACTGCCGCGTTTCGTGCTGCAGAACTGGGTAAAACTGTGGCGATTGTTGATCCAAACGAAACGCTTGGTGGCGAGTGCTTGCATCACGCGTGCATTCCTTCAAAATCTGCTGTCTTTGGTGTTGAAAGCACGCAAGCCATTGCAACAATAAGTAAAGGTGTAGAACACCGGTGTACATCATTGGGCATTGAACGGCTCCATGGATTGGTGCATTTTGAAAATGTAAAAACAGCGCAGGTAACCGGTGAGGTTGTATCAGTCATCAAATTTCGTAAAGCCATCATCGCAAGCGGGTCTCAACAAAGAACTCACAACGAGTACTCCGAAACGATGCAAGTTGAATCGATATACAGTGAAGTTCCATCTCAGAAGAACCTTCTCATTGTTGGCAATACACCAAGTGCAATCGAAGCTGCAACATTCCTAAGTAACACAAACAATGTTTCTTTGTGGGCTGAGGGTAATATTCTTTCTACATTTGCTCGTGGACTTGTCAAACTTGTCGAAAGAAAGCTCTCAAAGTGCATCACTATATGCAAAGAGAAACCAGGTGCTGAAGACTTTGACCATGTTATTCTTGCTGGCCATCGCCCACCACACACAAGTTCTTTACAACTGGAACATGCAAACATATCTTGCACCGACGGATTCGTCACCATTGATGATACTTGCCAAACAACGAATCCAAAGATGTACGCTGTTGGCGAATGTGTTGGATGCCAACACAGTGTAGCGTTGGCAATTTCGCAAGCTCGCGTTGCCGCGGAGTCTGCGTGCGGATTGGATTCACATGTGGATTCAACTTGGATTCCACAAGTTGCGTGGTCTACTCCAGAAATTGCACAGGTTGGAGAATTGGATTCCAACGAAACAATCTCTGTTAAATGGGGAAACAGCGGTTTAGCAGTAACGCTTGGCTGTCAAGATGGGGTCACGATGTTGGTGTTTGACAAAGAAAGTCACGCAATTCTTGGCATTGGTATCGCAGGTACGGGTGCAACTGAAATGATTAGCGAAGGCGTGCTTGCACTTGAAATGGGGGCAACCCTGTATGACCTTGCTACTGTTGTTCGACCACATCCCACTCGAAGTGAGATGCTCAGCGAAGCTGCAAGAATTGCATTGACCTCGTTATGATTGGTGTTTTGGTACGTGTGCCGTATCCTGCACACGGTTTCTGTCTGGTTCAACTTCTGTGAGGGGCTCACATTCGATTCCAGTCATTGCATGTCGCAAGGCCAGATGCTGATAGATTTCAGTCCCCTTACTTTTCCATTCAATTTCTTTTTCACTTAATTCTTTGATGACTTTGGCTGGACATCCAGCAACGAGTACGTTCGGTGGAACTTCCATTCCCGCTTTTACAAAAGCCATCGCAGCGACAAAACTATTTTCACCGATGACAGCTCCATCCATCACAACCGCATTCATTCCAACCATCGCATTTTTCTTGATGGTGCAACCATGCAATACGGCACCATGTCCAATATGTCCATCTTCTTCAACAATCGTGTCATCTCCTGGAAAACTATGCACAACACAAGTGTCTTGCAAATTGCTCCCCTCTTTCATGATGAGGCGACCGATATCGCCCCGAAGAACAGCGCATGGTCCAACGAAACATTTTGGACCGATGATAACGTCTCCAATAAGAACAGCGGTGGGGTGTACAAACGCTGATGGATCAACGACTGGTTTGATGCCTTCAAATTCGTAGATTGGCATACGTTACGCTTCGACCTTCTGTGGTTCAGGTACAAATGTTCTGCATTGCACGATGTTAAATCGACCCACTACAAAAGCTGCATCAGACAAGGTTGCGTTACCCGATGGGTTCGCACCACTCACATGAAAATCACTGAATGCTGCAGATTGATTTACCCAAATACTGCCAACTAGATTGCAAGAAACAGGTACTCCTGCTTGAAGCAATGCATCCACTGCCTTATCGATGACTTCACTATTGGTGCTGTACAAACCACAACTAATCGCACCATGTTCATTTGCTATTGATGAGGCAAGTTCTATCGATTGGTCGGTTGATTCTGTTGCAATGATATACACAACTGGTCCAAACATTTCCTGCTCAAACGTCTCTCTCTGAGAAGCGTCCATTTGTACGATTTTGACAGAACGAGTTCTTGCACTTGAAAAAACGGCGTGTTCTATTGCGTCACCTTGCCTGAGAACATTACCAGTAACTTGATCCACTCGGTCAGCAGTCGCTTGATTTTGGATTGCACCGAGGACTTCGTTCGCACGACCTTGGTCGCTGAGCATCCAATCAACACCTTTCACAATTGCTCCGGCAACATCATCAAATGACAAATGACCGTCATTGGTTTCGATGCCCCCCTTAGGAATAAAGATGTTCTGAGGCGTTGTACACATTTGCCCTGAGTACAAACACAAACTAAAGGCAATGTTTCCAGACACTGCCTTCATCTGTTCAACGCTATCGATGATGATGCTGTTCACTCCTGCTTTCTCCGTGTACACAACTGCATCTCCAGCATGTTCTTCTACCCAATTCCCGAATGCTGAACTACCGGTGTAATCGATAATATTAATTTCTGGTCGCTCTACAAGTTCTGCTGTAATTGGTTGCTCAGCAGTATCTGCAACAAGGGTTACCACATGTGCATCGAATCCTGCCTCTTGTAATACCTCTTGACAAATAGAAACTGTAATTGCAAGTGGTAAAATTGCTCCTGGATGCGGTTTCACGATAACAGCATTGCCGGTCACTAAACTTGCAAACAATCCTGGATAAGTATTCCAAGTTGGAAATGTTGAGCAACCGATGACTAATCCAATTCCCCGAGGAACAATTGAAAATGTTTTGTCAAGAGTGACAAATTCATTTCTGCCGACTTGTTTCTTCCAAGTAACATCTGTGGGGCAATCGTTCATTGCTTTATATGCATATGCGATTGCTTCAAGACCTCGATCTTGAGCATGGGGACCTCCAGCTTGAAACGCCATCATGAAACCTTGCCCAGTTGTATGCATGACAGCGAACGCCATCTCAAAACTTCTTTTGTTGATGCGATGCAATATTTCTAGTGCACAGCCAATGCGCGTTTCAACACTTGCGTTTCGCCATGAGGGACATGCTGCACGCACTTGTAAGATTAAGTTTTCGATATCAACACAAGGGTATTGTGTAGCGATTTCAATGCCATAGGGTGAGTGTTCACCCCCCACAGTTGAGTCAGCAGAACATTGATTCAGGGTAAAAGTTGAACCAATATACCCCTCAAATGCATCCTGCCCATCTTGCTTGGCAGACTCTCCATATATTTTCCCGCTTGGTATTTCTGGATAAGCAGAATAAAAACCCCTTGATTCAATCGCAGCGACCGCCTCATCAAGTAATGGTTTATGTTGTTTAAATAAATCGTTTGACATGGAAAACTCCGATAAAACACTCTAACCGAATCGTAAAGTTACATTGTACCAGTTCGAGTTTCGCTATTGTAATGAAACCATTACAATGAATACCAACACTATGTGTGTTTGAGTAAACAAACAAGAGAGCTGCCGTGACTGAAAAATCAACAAAACCCGACTCTTTAGCTCTGAGCCAAATCCACGGTAAGCAGTTACCTCAGATTGACGTTGAAGCAAGCGAAACCTGCGTATTAGGAAGAAGCCCAGAATGCTCCCATCAGTTAGCTAATCGCTATGTTTCACGTAAACACGCAGAAATCCAATGTGTAAACAATCGTTGGTCATTACGAGATCTCAAAAGTCGTAGTGGCACATACCTCAACACCATTCGAATGGAGTCCGGTGAAGAGGTTCAACTACAAACTGACGACTTAGTACAAATTGGTCCCTGGAAATTCCTTGTTCAACTTGGTGGAGAATCTGTAGAACTTGACCAAGCAATGGTTGAGGAAATAGATAAAACACCTCTTCAAGATCAAGGCGATGAAATCCCAACATTAGTACGTACTGTAAATGGTCGCTATGAAACAAACATGGACTTACTGCTCCAGTTGAAATCTGATGAGACAGTGAATAGGGAAATGGGTTGGGGTATTTTTGTCGATCGGTATGGTCCGATTATCTGCGGGTTCGCACGTAATGCAGGGTTACCAAGCAGTGAAGCGGACGACATTATGCAAACGGTCTTGTTTAACTTTTTCAAGGTTGCAGATCAATTTGAATATGACCCTAGCAAAGGTCGCTTCCGAGGATACCTCAAAAGAATAACGCTGAACGCAATTCGTCAACGGTATCGAAAAAAACAAGAGAAAAACTTAGACACCCACGGTATGAATATTGCAGAAGATCCTCACGACTATCTTGAAGCTGTGTTTGACCGCGAATGGGCTGAACACTTGCTCTCTGAAGCAATGACGGAGGCACGCCCAAAATTCGAACCTAAAACTTGGGAGGCTTTTGAATTGTATGGACGACGTGGTATGAGTGCTGAGCGTGCTGCAGAGCGTTTGGAAATGACCGCCGAATCTGTTCGACATGCAAAGAGTAGAGTCATGCGAGCCGTACGCGAAATCGTTATTCGATTACGCGAAGAAGAACTGTAATTCAACCAACGCGATACAATCTCAGTCCCTGGCGCTCGTAGCTCAGTTGGATAGAGCATCGCTTTCCTAAAGCGGAGGTCGCAGGTTCGAATCCTGCCGGGCGCGTTTATGGAATTCACTACATTACTCACAGTTGGAATAGGCGGTGGACTTGGTGCTGTACTCCGTTATTTTCTTGCAAATGTTGGGCAATCATTCACCATTGCTAATTTTCCACTCGGCACGATTATCGTCAATATCATTGGATGCGCCTTGATCGGAGTGATTACCGCCCTCCTCATTGGACCACTTTCTCAACACCGTGAATTTCTCCGCTTACTTCTTATCGTTGGCATTCTTGGTGGTTTTACGACATTCTCTACCTTTGCACTCGATACCTTTGAACTGCTTGAAGATGGAAGGGTACGTCAAGCAATCATGTACGTCATTTTGAGTAATGTCATTGGTATTTTTGCGGCATGGGGGTGTTATAGAGTTGGAACATTCTTATTCCAAGCAACACCTGCATAGTGAGGCGCGTTATCCTCATCTGTTCACTACAGAGGAGACACCTGCATGTTTATTATTTGTTTTATGACGTCCATAGTATTTGGGCTACAAGATGTTGAAACAACTCCACAGCGAGTGTGGCGAACACCCACAGAGATTGCTCAGCAACTCGAAACACTCGACACTTCAAATGAGTCTGTATCAATAACGACAATTGGCTTTTCAAAAAATGGAATACCGATTCAATGTTTGCAAATCGCCAGAAACGGCGAGGTCCCAATTGAAGATCGATCCGCGATTCTTGTTGTCGCTGGTATCGACGGGAATCACTTACTTGGAACTGAAGTAGCAACTGACCTTATCGATGGTTTACTTTCGATGGATGTAGAAACAACAAAAGTTTTACTTGAAACTCACAAGTTGTACATCATTCCTCAAGTGAATCCAGATGCTGCTTCATATTATTTCGCGCCTGTTCAAAATGGACAACGCAGGAACATGAGGCCAACTGATAACGACCACGATGGTGTGGTTGATGAGGATGGAAATGAAGATCTTAATGGTGATGGGTTCATTACAATGATGCGCGTTCCAGACTTGGAAAAAGCGACGCATCTCGCTGACCCCGACGAACCTCGATTAGATATTAAACCTGATGCCTTTGAAGGTCAGGTCGCATCGTTCGTGTTGTACTCTGAGGGTATCGACAATGATGAAGATGGGAAATTCAATGAAGATGGAATCGGCGGTGTTGACCTCAATAAAAACTTCATGCATGGGTATCAAATTCACAGCGATGGCGCTGGTCCGTGGCAACTCTCTGAAAGTGAATCAAAAGCGCTTGTTGATTTTGTTTTAGGTCATCAAGAAATTGCAACTATTCTTGTCTATGGTCATCACGATACTCTTTCAAAAGCGATGGGTGAAAATGGCAAGGATGTAGCGGGTGCACCGAAGAAACTTGATTCTGGAGACATTGAACTCTACAAACGAATCAGTGAACGCTTTAACGAACTGACTTCATTAAAAAATACAGAGCAATCAAATTGGGATGGTAGTTTTGTTGCGTGGGCGTACGCTCAATACGGTGTACCTTCATTTTCCACTCCACTTTGGTCTCGACCTGAACCTCAAAAAGAAGAATCAACTTCAGAGGAAGACCCAAAAGAAGAGAGCGATGCAGAGTCAACTCAAGATGACACCTCTAGCGGGCGTAGCGAGGGACGTGGTGAGGGTGGAAGACATGGATTTGACCGCGAAGCAATGATGGCAGAGTTTGATACCGATGGAGATGGTGAATTAAATGACGATGAGCGATCTGCGTTTAGGGAATCAATGCGTGAACGCTTTGGAGGTCGTGGTGGCGGAGGACGAGGTGGTGGTCGTCCAAGTGGAGAAAGACCATCTGGAAGAGGTGGTGATGCCGAGCGTGGATCTGAAGGAGATTCGGATCTCACGCCATCTGGTGTTGGGGATATTTCACAAGAAACGCTTGATGAACTCTACCAAGCAGCGATTGATGCTGGGTACCCAGTAAGTGAAGCAGATATGGCAGAGATTACTCCCGAGCAAGTTGAACAGTATGCAAAGATGTCAGGCGTAAAGATTCGCCGAGTAAAAAGTGGCAAAACCAATGAGAAATCCTCTACCGATGACGTAGCGTGGCTTGCGTATAGTGATGACCAACGAAACGGTGAGGGTTTTATTGAATGGAAACCGTTTGAACATCCACAACTTGGCACTGTAGAAATCGGTGGATGGGTCCCCTACTTCAAAACATTGCCTCCAACAGATGTCATTGCTGACACAACAACATCCCAAGTAAAGTTCTTGATTGACCTCGCAAGCAAACTCCCTGATGTGCATCTTGGAGAGCCAATTGTTGAAAAACTTGGAAATGGTCTTTGGGAACTCAAAATTGCTGTATCAAACGATGGTTGGTTCCCTTCTGGAACTGCAATGGCAAAGAGAAACAAACGAGCAAGACCATATGTCGTTCGGTTAGAAGTCCCAAATGAAACAATCGTATCGGGACAAAAAGTGAATCGTATTTGGTCACTTGAAGGTGGTGGGACTCGAAAGTGGTATAAGTGGATTCTTCAGGGCAAACCAAACTCTAAAGTGAATATTACACTCTACAGTGAAAAATTCGGTAGCGAGACAATTTCTACAACACTCAAAACTACAACTGGAGGTGGAGCATGATTCGACTACTAACTACAACGTTATGCATCTTCATCGCAACTTCAACTGTTTATGCACAATCACCATATCCATCAAAAGTTGATTTACGTTTCGATCACTGGTATGACTATGCTGAAATGACACAAGCGCTTCATGACTTGGTTGACGCATACCCAGAATTGTTAACAATTGAATCAATCGGTAACAGTGTTGGTGGAAGAGAACTCTGGTTAATTACGCTCAATAATCCAGAAACTGGTTCCGACCGTGAGAAAACGGCTATGTTTATCGACGGAAACATTCATGGCAATGAAATTCAGGCAGCAGAAACTGTTTTGTATTCCATCTGGTACTTGTGTAAAAGTTACGGGGTGATTGATCGCATCACTGAATTAGTCGACGAACGTTCTTTTTACTTCATGCCGATGGAAAACCCGGATGGACGTGAGGTTTGGTTTCACCAACCTGCGACCCCACATTACCTCAGGGGCGGTATTCGCCCTGTTGATAATGACCATGATGGTCTTCTCGATGAAGATGGTCCCGACGATCTTGATGGGGATGGTCATATCACTACGATGTGGATACAAGACGAACTGGGTCGCTACGAAATTGATGAGAATGACCCACGATTCTTTGTTCGTGTTGGCTCAAACGATCCTCCTGGTGGCTGGACTCGACTCGGTGAAGAGGGTATCGACAACGATGACGATGGTCGAGTCAACGAAGATGGCGTAGGTGGGTATGACCCAAATAGAAACTGGCCGGCCGACTGGCAACCAGAATGGATTCAATATGGTGCAACCGATTATCCATTTAGTTTGCCTGAAACGCGAGCCATTGGTGAGTTTTTACTCGATCACCCAAATGTTGCTGCTGCTCAAAGTTACCACAACTCGGGCGGCATGATTTTGCAGGGTCCTAGTGCTTCGTACATGTCCTACCCTGCATCTGATAATCGAGTGCACACTGAAATTGCAAACAAAGGGAGCAAGATGCTTCCATTTTATGAACCCATGATTGCGTATCGAGATTTGTATACCGTTCATGGTGGAGAAGATGGATTTACGTATGAAAGTCTTGGTATTGTCAGTTTCACAAATGAATTATGGACGACGAAAAGAATGATGGCAACTGGTGAAGACCCCTCAAGAGAAGACCGAACACTTTTTAGAGACTATTTGCAATTTGAAGACGTCTATGTTCCATATCATGAAGTTGAACATCCAATGTATGGGACAATTCTCGTGGGTGGGACGACAAAGTATTCAAGCCGTGTAACTCCTCCTTGGATGCTTGAAGAGGGATGTCACCGTAACTTTGCATTCACAATGTTCCATGCTGATGAAATGCCCCTGCTGGAGTGGGGTGCACTTGATGTCAAAAAAATGGGTGATCGATTGTGGAAAGTTACTATTGAAGTCACCAATGACAAAATTATTCCATCACGAACAGCGATGGCTGCTCGGCACAATATTGGCTCACCAGATGTACTCACATGTTCCACTGCGTCATCAAACAATGTTGCAACTTCAGGAACTGTACGATCCCTCTTAAAAACAACAAAACTCAATGTCATTGAATCCGAGCATCCAGACCGCATCTTGGTGAACAGAGGAATCAGCGGAAAAGACAGCACTCTTTTTCAGTTCATAGTGGATGGTTTTGGTGAAGTCGTCTTTACATACAAAGCGGAAAAGGGTGGTTCCATTGAACGCAGGGTGAAACTCAAAGAACAGTTTGAACCTAGAACAATTGAGCACAAGAGGGCGATACCAACGACTGATTCATGAGAGAGAAACTCAGAAGAAATCTTCGACTCTACCCTTGGTATGTCGGTCTATTTCACGCATACTTTTGGCTTCCTGTCTACTTTCTGTTTTTCAATAGTTCATTAGACCTCCCTGATGTTCTGTACCTTGAATCAATCTACTTCGCAAGTGTTGTTGTGATGGAGGTTCCTTCGGGTTGGTTCAGTGACACATTTGGTCGGAAAAAAACACTTGTCTGTGCAAGTGCGTTCTTATGTATTGCATATGTTGTCTTCCTAATTGCAAATTCGTTTGAAGTGTTTGCGGTTGCTCAGATTTTTCTAGCAGCAGGGATTGCCTTTAATAGTGGAACTGATACGAGTTTCCTATTAGAAACAACGCAAGCACTCGATAGTGAAGAAGAATACGCTCCACGAGAAGCGGGTGCAATGCGTTGGAATTTCCTTGGAACAGCGTTCGCTGGTGTTCTTGGTGGCCTCGCTGCTATTCCTGATTACAGGGGTGCGTATGTTCTATCGCTTTTTGGCGGTGTTGCACTACTTGTTATTACTTTGCGTTTTACAGAACCAAGTCATGTCAAAAAAGAGCAACGGTTGAGATTTTTACCTCAAGTGATTTCATGTTTTGGACTACTTCGCAGCGCTCATTTACTGTGGCTTTCCGTATTTGCTGTCTTTATGATTGTGCTCAATCATATTCCGTATGAGTTTTATCAACCATACATCAAAGAGCTCGCAACAGAATACGATGTCATCAAAGCCACACCGTTCTTATCGAGCGTACACCTCACGCTCACAATGCTCGTTGCAGCGTGGATTGCATCACAATCAATTAAAATAAAAAATAGGATTGGTACTGGTGCAACACTGCTTTCTGCTGCGGGGCTACAAATTGCGATGATGACAATCATGCACTTTTTTGTCAGTATTCCAGCTGCAATCGCCATGTTGTTGAGAAGTTGTCCGAGGGCGTTAATGACAGCACCACTCAACATCGCAGTAGCACCAAATGTTCCTACCGCTCGTCGAGCAACATTTCTATCGCTTCAAAGTTTATTTGGTCGACTTGGTTTCGCTCTAACATTAGCAATGTTTGCAACTATTGCTAGCGGTAAAGATTGGACTGCAATTTCAACGATGCTTCAGTGGGGGATGTGGTGTGGACTTGGTGGGTTTGCGCTGCTGCTCGTTACTGTACGTTGTATCAAGAAAGAGGATTCTTCCTTGAAATCGTAAGTTTGGTCTTCTTTGGTTTTGACGCATTTCCACAACAAGAGTTTTTCTTTTTCCATCTGGGAAAAAAGGGTCGGATGAGAATGACAACCGCAAAGAGGACAATAATCGTCACAATCCAAAATTGCCAATTCTCAACTGGCATCACATACCCAACGACACGAGTGTAAATGTCACAAAAGCAGCGACCCAAGCGAGTACCGTCATATATCCAAGTTGCAACAGTGCCCAGTTCCAAGAACCTGTTTCACGACGAGTCACGGCGATGGTTGGTAAACACTGCATGGCTAACACAAAGAATACTAGCAGACTCGCGGCGGTCGGAAGGTTAAAGACGCGTTGTCCGTCATCACGCTTCGCAAATTCTATTTTTTGAAGTACCCCCTCATTTTCGACATCATCATCCCCTGCTGTCAGTACAGCGAGCGTAGATACAAACACTTCTCTTGCTGCAAAACTCGTCATAACACCAACAGTCAATTTCCAATCATAGCCAAGGGGTGCAAACACAGGTTGGAAGAATTTACCGAGTTGGCCTGCAAAACTTCCTGAAAGGTGGGAGGCGTATTCAAGTGAATTCGCTTCGTTGTACAACCGCTCAGATTCGTCGGTGTTTGTAGTTGCGATGACGCTTGCTTGCTCTCTCAATGCAATGACTGAATCCGGAACTGCAGTTTTGGGATAGGCAGATAGCCACCACAGCACAACGACAATGGCAAGAATAACTGTTCCTGCGTTCTTTAAAAAGACCCATGCACGATCAATCGTATTGATGGCCGCTGTTCGCAATGAAGGCAATTTGTACGTTGGTAATTCCAACATCATCGGTCTAGAAGTCCCCGGGATAATGGTTCTCCGAACAAGAAGAGCGGTGAACAGTGCGGCGGCTGCGCCAAGAACATAACAACCAAAGAATGCTAAGCCGGCCAATAACGGTTGGTCAATAAACAGCACTCCAATGAGCAGAACATAGACGGGAAGTCGCGCTGAACAACTAAAGAATGGCGCAACTAAAATAGTTGCAATACGATCACGCCTGTCAGGAACAATTCTTGCCGCCATGATGGCTGGAATTGCACAAGCATGTGCTGATAAAAATGGGACAAAGGATTGACCCGGCAACCCAAATTTGCGAAGCAAGCGGTCCATGACAAACGCAGCCCTTGCCAAGTATCCCGTGTCTTCAAGTAGACTAATTAAGAAGAAGAGTAAACAAATTTGTGGCAAGAACACCACAGTCCCTGCAATGCCTGCGATGACTCCATCAACAACCATATTTCTCAAGTCGCCGTCTGGGAGCAAACCGCCTACAAATGTTCCGACATGACCAAAAACAACATCAACAATGTCCATTGGGAATGCTGCAAGAGTGAAGATGGTCCAAAAGAGTCCTGCCATCACTGCAGCGAAGACAAGTAATCCAAGAATGGGGTGCGTAAACGCACGGTCAAGTCGATCGGTGAGTGTACCCGTCGCAAGCGTTCCACCTACGCTTGAAGCGATGATTTCATTTGCCCAAGCATTAACTTCTTTATAATTTGCTACTTGTGGCAAAGACACTTTCTTGCATGTCAACGAATCAAGCGCTTTGTGCAAATCGGCAGTTCCAACACCGGTTCTTGGATGAACTGCGACGACTGGGCAGCCCAAATGCTCGCCAAATTTAATTGTGTCAATTGTTAACCCAGATTTTTGAGCAATGTCAACCATTGAGAGTGCAACTACGCACGGCACGCCGTGATGCAACACTTCGTTTACGATTGTTAGATTTCTTCGTAAGTTGGTTGCATCTGCAACAACGAGTACTGCA
>Ga0066376_10001330_pt1 | contig 23976 bp, 12 predicted proteins | sample Knorr_S15_td_Bot_FD_77009 | JGI IMG/M metagenome (GOLD analysis project Ga0066376, IMG submission 77009) | Marine microbial communities from Southern Atlantic Ocean transect - Knorr_S15_td_Bottom_ad_5009_LV_A | ecosystem: Environmental > Aquatic > Marine > Oceanic | place: Southern Atlantic...
CTTCCCTACTTCCCTACTTCCCTACTTCCCGGACTCCGACAGCTTCCGGTAGTAGTTCTCGAGCAACGACTCGTACCCCTTCGGATACGATTCTCCGGCCGACTGCAGCAGTTCGTCTCTCAGGTCCGCCGGCAGGTCACGTGCCTGTTGCAGGCGAATGACCGTCGTCTGGTTGACACCCCCGAGTGCTTCTCGGATCTGCCGCACGGCGACTTTCTGCTTACGGAAGGCGTCGTTGAACTTGTTGTTCTTCAGGTCGTCCTCGATCGAGTTCATCAGCTGGATGGCCTGCTGCAGCCGCCGGCCGCGGACGCTGTTGGTATCGAGCTTGCGAGCGACCTGGGTAGCCCGTTCGCGGAGCCCCCGTTGTTTTTCTGAGAGCCGCTTCATGTCCTTGCTGAACGGCGGAGGCGTTCCGCCCTGCAGCCCCTTGCGACCCTCGCCTGCCCGCTTGCCGCCGCCGGTGGCCCCGTTGGGATCCTGGCGACCCTCCTCCTTCAAACGACCCTTCTCGTATCGCTCGTTGTTGAGCCTCGCGGGTGTCTTGCGACCGTCGAGTCCGCGGGCGGTGTCGCCGACCGTCTGGCCGCTCGACTTGCCGCGACGCCCGTCACCCGAGCGACCGCTGACCTCGTTGTTGTTCGGCAGGTCGTTGCCGGTGACCCCCTTGGCCGAGAAGCTGCTGATCGGGCCGTCCGAAACGCCCCAGCCGGCCTGGTTCAGGTTGTCGCCCCACGCCGACGTGATGTCGTCAGCCTCCTCCTCGAAATCCTCTGCCTCCTGCAACAACTCGCCGATCAGGTCCTCGAGGGCATCGGGCAGAGGCATCTCGGGAATCTTCATCCGCTTGGCATCCAGAGGCTCTTCCATCAGCCACTTCAGCGAATCAGGCGCGTCGGGCAGCCAGATCTCGAGGTTCTCGAGCATCTTGGTCGCCATGCTCGAACCCAGATCCTCCAGAGGCACCTCCAGGCTTGAGGTCTTGGGCCGCTTGGCGACCATCTCGACCTCCTCGAACACGCTGTTGACGTCGCTGCGGAGCCCGAAGTCGTCGACGAATCCGGTGGGCAACTTGGTCAACTCGTCGATCGAACCCTTCTTCCACTTGTTCCACTTCGCGACCAGGTCATCGAACTCCTTCTGGGCGTCGAGTTCCTCTTCGCTGAACTCCTCGACGGCCCGCTTGGGGAGCTTTTCGAGCTTGTTCGCCAGTTCGGTCTCATCGGCCTGTGCCCGCTCGAGGCCCTTCATCAACTTCTCGAGCGCCGTGGTGATCGCCTTGTGAGCGGCCTCGTCCTTCTTCTTGATCCGCCTGAGGTCCTTGCGGGCCTGGCGGTTCTTGTCGAGGCGGGCGAGCAGTTCCATCAACTGCTTGATGATCTCGTCCTGGATGGGCAGCGAGTCGTCTCGCAGGGTCTGCTGCCGGGCCTGGTTCATGGTGGCAGCAGCCATCTCGAAGAGGCTGACGGCCTGGGCCATCGGACCCACGGCCAGTGCGTTGAGTGATCCGATCACGGTTTTCAGCGGCAGAGCCGATCTCTGCATCAGCGCGGCCAGTTGACCGGTCCCCTTGTGGATCCGTCCCTGCCGCTTCAGCAGCGAATCGAAGGCGTCGCCGTTGGTCGTGCGTGCCCGGTTCTCCTTCTGCAGCCGGATCAGCCCCTCGAGCAGCTGGGCAAAGTCCTCGAGCTGCATCGCCACGCGGACTTCTTCCTGCTGGGGGGTGAGTACGAAGATCGAAAAGCGTCTCGAGCTGGCCGTCCCCGGTCCGGTGACGGTATTGCGATCAACCGCCTCGGCCCAGTAGCGAACCAGGTCGCCGCCGCGGATCTGGTGGTCGGCGAGTTTCCAATCGAGTGTCGTGACGATCGGTTCTCTCTCGGCACCCGCGGCCGGCATGAACTTGGCCAACTCGCGGATGGTCGGATCGTCGTTGATCCGGAACAGCACCCGCACCTCGGCGACACCGTAGTCGTCCTTGGCAGCAATCTGCAGCTTAACGGTCGCGTCGGGAGTCACCTGCCGATCGGCCCCGGGGCGGGGAATCGCCACAGTCGGCGGCTGGTCGGGCACCGCGGCGATCGACCTCCAGATGGGATCGCCGTTGGAGTGACCGAGCGTGTCGGTGAGTTGCAGCTGGTATCGATCCGGGGCGGTCAGTCGGCGTGCGAGCGAGTCGCCTCCGAGTTGGGCCTTGGGAACGGTGAGCACAAACGTGGTCTTCCAGCTCGATCCGCTACGGGTCAGCTCGACGTCCTGCCCGCTCTCGGTGACCAGCCGGGCTCCGCGGAGGTCTTTCGAGGCGGTGAGTGTCAATTCGACGGTGCTGCCGGCCAGGGCGGCCACTTCGCCGGCGTCGCCGGCGGCGGTTTCGGTCTTGAGCAGGGTATAGGCTGGCGGAGTGATCGTCAGAGCCACGGCGGCCACGCGGGGTCGGCGGTGCACTTTCAGTTGCCGATCCCTCGAGCGGTCGTCTCCGGCGGTGATGAAGAATTCCATCGACCGGGTCGCTCGTTCGAGCGTCGCGGCGTACTGGCGGCGTCCGTTCTGGTCGCTCTTCTTCGTCGGGTTCATCACCAGCGTCGTCCAGTGTTCCTCGCCTTCGGGCCGGATTCTCAACTCGGCACTCGCCGGCAGCACGCCTTCGATGCCAACGGAGAACTTGACCTGCATACCTTCGGCGTAACGGTTGCTGCCGTCTGCGGGCGTGATCGTCTCCTCGATGATCTGCGTCGCGGTGAACGGCTCGATGTCGGCAAACGGCAGCAGGACTCTCGAGAGTCCATTGCCGAATCGTTCGCTGCCGAACCCGGCATAGAGTGCCATGACGAGTACGACACCGAGTCCGGCCACCGCGGCGCGGCGAACCGGCAGCCAGTCGAGTGAATCGGAGAGGTCCAGGTCGATGGCAGCTTGATCGGCGTCGGCGACGATCGCTTCCACGATCTGCAGCGAGCCCGGCTCGGTGCCTCGACCCAGTTGCAGAGCATTGATCAGTTGGCTGTCGAGTTCGGGGAACTGTTCTTCGCACAGCGCGGCGAAGAACTCGTCTCGTCTCTCCTCGAGACATCTCTTGACGAACAGGCTCAGCACCAGCATCCCCGCACAGCCCAGCAGCAGCAGCAGCGCGACCACGCGTCCACCGACCCCCAGCCCCAGCAGGTTGTCGGCGGCGACGGCGAGCACGAGCACTCCGAGCACCGCGGTGATGATCAACAAAGCGGCCTCAAGCAGGTGTCGCTGTCGCCAGGTCCGGCGCAGCTCATCCATGGCAAACACCAACCGCGGATAAGTCTCAACAGTGCTCATTGGGTTCCTTTCCCTGGCTCGTCAGACGAGCCGGTTACGTCGTCGCATCCACCACTCCCCGGTCACCGCGGCCAGGAAGAAGCAGAACAGGACGGGGGAATTCCAGTACTCTCGCGCGTCCCTTGCGCGGGTGATGGTTCGTTCTCGGCGATCCGGCTGCAGCTTCGCACCCAGGCTCTCGGCCTGGTCGATATCCACGTAGAACCCGGCGCCGCGTTCCGAGGCGATCTGCCTGAGCACCTGCGGGTTGGTTCGCGTGTCGGTGGTCTCGAGATCAGCGCCGTGCACCAGCAGCTCGACGTTGGCGTTGGCCACCGTCTGGCCCTCGTGAGTCGACCGGGCCACGATCACGTGTCGTCCGGTGCCGTCGGGGTAGATGGTAGCCACCTGGTCGCCGCTCCCGTCGGCCGCCGGTCTCAGAGGCACGCTCCGCTCGCGGCCGGCCGAGTTGGTGATGGTGGCCACGAGGCCCTGGGCCTGGGTTGCCGCCGAATCGCGGCGGACGACTCGGACCTCGACCGCCTCGCCGTCATCGTAACCGGGTCGGTCGGTGGTGACTGCCAGCGGGGCCCGTTCGTCGTCGAGTCCACGGCCGGTCAGGAAACGGACCGACTGGCTCCAGAAACGGGCATAGAGCACATCGCCCTGCCCCTTGAGCCTGGCCACGCGACTCCACCGCCAGGTGGTGTCGGCGGTGACGACCATCGACTTGCCCTGCCCGAAGTTCTGTACGGCCACCACGACGGCCGGCTTGCCGTCGACAGACGTGATCGGGTTGTTGGCCAGCACGGTGGCTCCGGGCTTGGCCCGAGCGACCAGGCTACAGCCGGCCAGCTGCGCCGCGGTGTCCCACAGAATCTTGTTCTGCACGCGATCGGTTTGGACCTGGAAGATCGGGTGAGCCATTCCGGCGGCGGTCAGCTCCATCGTGAACGGCTCATCGGCCTGGTCACGGTCCCCGGCAGCGGCAAACTCGACCGGCAACACGTCGGCCAGCGGCGTGGTGGCGAAGCCGTTGGGTCCAAATGAGCGGTATCCCCCCAGCACCAGGATCGCGTGACCCTCCTGGCCGGCCCAGTCGGTCAAGGTCTGGTACTCGGCGGCGCCCAGGAAATCCGCTTCCATGTCACCCAGGATCACCAGGTCGACGGTCTCGAGTTGAGTCGGCGTGAGCAGGATCTTGGAGGCGTCGGGGTTGGGTCGCTGCGGGTTGGCGGTCCGAACCACGGTGACCAGGTTGATGTCGGGGTCGTCGTCGAGCCGCTTGCGGAGGAACGTGAATTCGTAGCGGAGGAAGCCTTCGATGTAGAGCACCCCGATGGCCTCGGCATTGACCTGCAGTGCGAACTGCTCGACGTTGTTCTCGAGTACCCGCTCACCACCGGCGGCCTCGGCCTTGACCCGGTACACGAATCGGCCCGCCACCGATGGCTCGAAACTCAGCACCGCCTCGACCTGGTTCGATCCCGCTTCGAGAATCACCGTTTCGCTGGCCTCGGGCTGGTCACCGCTGAGTGTCACGGTCACCTCGACCCGCCGATCGGACGGTCCTCCCGACCGCACCACCGGCACGCGGACGGTGACCGTGTTGTTGACGAGTACCTGTTCGGGAGCCTGGGGGGTTCGCAGCGAGAGGTCCAATTCGGCGGAGGATCGATCGGTGGGGAATCCGATGGCGTGGATCGGAGTATCGCTGTCGGCCAGTTGCAGGATGCTGTCGCGGCCCGAGTTGTCCATGCCGTCGGTGATCAGCACGATTCCGATCAACTCGCGACTCCGCAATCGACTCTCGACTCGACCGACCGCCTGCACGATGTCGGTCACCGAGGCCACCGGCTTGGCGGGGGGAGCAGCCTCGATCGGCTTGCCGTCGATCCCGAACAACTCGACCTGCACCCGGGCACCCTCGCCCTCCTCGACCTGCCGCTTCAGGCGGGTGACCGCCTCGAGAGCCCACTCGTAACGTGACTTGCCTCCGGTGTGAGCCAGCGACATCGAGCGAGAATCATCGAGCACGATCGCCAGCCGACCCGGATCCGTCAGCGTCGTGGTCTGAGTCCAGACCGGGCGAGCCAATGCCAGCAACAGCGCCAGGATCCCCGCACCACGCAGAGCCAGCAGCACCCACGTCAGCCGACGCTCGGTCCGCTGGAAAATGCTGCGGTACACGACAAACAACAACGCCGCGACCGCTACGATCCCCAGCAGCCAGAGCCAGACCGACTGAACGTTTTCGAGTTGGAGCATGGATTCGTCGTTGAAGATGTTGAGTGATGGTGCCGGGACCCGCTCAGGGACCACCACCGTCGAAGAGGCCGATCATGTCGATGTGGAAACAGGAGCTTCGGCGGGTTCGGAGGATTGAGAAGCGGTCTCTGAGGCCTCGAGCGATTCGCGGGCCTCGGCCAGGGCATCGAGATCGCCACCGAGTGAAATGTGGCCGGTGGGGACGACGATAGTCCGAGGATCGCTGCGGGGCTTGAGATAGTGTTTCGAGGTGATCCAGTTGGCGAGAGCGGGTTCGAGGATGGCGATCAGCAGCACAATCCACATCAGGATCTCCCACAAGTCGCTCCGCGACCGACCGACCCCGGCCTGGGCTCCCAGCTCCACCGCGTCATCAGCCACCTTCAGCCGTTTGGATCCGATCCAGGGAAGCGCCTCGGCAAGAGGACCCGTCGGGTCCGCCAGGTTCTCATCGGTCAACTCGATCGACCTCAGGTCACTCTCGCCAGCTTCCAGGTTCACCGCAAACGCACGGCGGCTGCCGTCGCTGCCGGCTTCCTCGAACCGGTAGATCCCCGGCTGTTCGGTCTCGCTGAAGGACACCTGCCGCAACGTCGGATCCGACAACGCCTCGAACACACCCACCGTCCCGTCCGGCTTGATTACCTGGATCCTCCGAGACGGGCTGCCGATGGGCACCGCCTGGCGAATCTCCTGGCCGGTGCGGAAGAAATTGCTGGAGGAAGAGGAGGTGGTGGTCGCTGCGGTGTTGGCTGCGGTGTTGGCTGCGGTGTTGGCTGCCTGGGGCTCGGCACTCTGGCCGCCGGCTGACTGGGCGAGGTGACCGACGAGTCGATAGACGAAGGGCAGGAAGGCGGGTTGAACGGGCAGGTTGGTCCAGTCGCGATCGCAGGTGGATGCGAACAGTGCGACGCGTCCTCGACCGTAGGTGTGTTCGCACAGCAGCGGGTCACCCGACTCGGTGGCCATCAGCACACGTCCGCTGGGCACCGGTTCCAGGCCCCAGTAGGCGGAGAACTTGACCGAACCCAGTCGCCCGGTTTCTCCGGTGACGAACCCACTGAGTGCCGGGTGATCCTCGGCGAATTCCCCGACTCCGGCCACCGGAGCCTGGTCGCCGCCCACGGCCGGGTTGCCCTTGGCAGCGGTACCGATCAGCTTGGCCGGCAGCAGGGCTCCACGAGCCGATCGTGCCAGGCTGTCGTTGTAGAAGCTGGGTTCGACCTGGTTTCCCAGGAATACCAGCAAGCTGCCGCCTCGATCGACATACCTCTCGAGTTTTCCGACAGCGGCCTCGGGCAGGGTCTCGACGTTAGCCAGGATCACGAGCCTGACGTCATCGAGCGAGGCACCCTGGAAGGCGTTGGCCCTCACGCTGGTCACCTGGATCGGGCTGATTTCGGCTCCGCCGGCGGCGAGTGCGGCTCTGAGGAAGAAGAGTTCGTCGTTGCGTCGGATCGAGGAGGGGGCACCGTTGACGGCAACGACGTTGACGGCATCGAGCACTTCGAAGCAGAAGTAGCGTCGGTTGTCGGCGGTCAGTCGCGGGTCATCGACCGAGACGTATCCCGCCTGCCAGCCACCCTTGTGAAACGTATGGTGCAGCGTATGCACGCTCCAGCGGCCCGGCTCCAGCGGTTCGCTGACCACCTGCTCGGCCACCTTGCGGAACCCCTCTTCGTCGGCATCCTCGGCATCGGCTTCGGCCCGCACGTAGAGGCTGATGGTGCAGGGTTGAGCGGATTGTCCGTCGTTTCGGATATGAGGTCGGATCGAGAAGGGGATCCCGGCCATGGGTCTCGAGGCCCCGTATTGCACGGCGGTGATCGCGAGGTTGCTGATGGGTCCGGTGGGTCGCACCGGGACGAAGACGACTCGAGCATCAAATGAGCCCTGGGTTTCGCCTGCGAGCACGGGGGTCGCGAGGCCGCGTTGCTGCAGGTCACTGAAGACGTACACCTCGTGGCTCGACTCATCCCGCTCAGCCAGCATCCTCTCGGCCAACAGCACCGCTCCGGGCAGGTCGGTCCCCAGTGCCTCGCGACGTCCCTCGGCACTGTTGGCCTGTTCGGCCAGTCCCAGCAACCAGTTCTCGATCCCCGCCAGGTCGCTGGTCGGTTCGGGATAGACCGCCTCGGGGCCGTTGGCCCGTCGACCGGCCAGGACGATCGAAGCCGTATCGGAGGGCTTGAGTCCCTTGATGATCTCACTCGCCTCGCGGGCGGCTCGAGACAGCAGGGTGCCGCCGTCGGTGTCGCGGTAGAGCATGCTCGCCGAGTCGTCGAGCACGATCACAACGCTGCGGCTACGGGTCGGGTCGCCGGTGGCGACCGATCCGGTCATAAACGGCTCGGCAAAGGTCATCGCCAGCAAGGCACACATCGCCATCCGTGCCGCCAGCAGCAGCAGCTCCTTCAGACGGCTCATGCGGTAGCTGCGGAGGAACTGGTCGGTGAGGAAGCGGGTGGTCGAGAACCTCAGCGTGCGGGTCTTGCGGGAACGGCTGAGATGAATCAGCAGCGGAATCGCTGCTGAAAGCAGGCCGACCAGGTAAAGAGGTGTCTGCAGTCCCATAGTTCGCCGGGCTAGTGCATCCGTTGACGGCGGGCGAGGTAGGCGCCCAGGAATTGGTCAAACGGTGTGCCGGTTTCGGCCACCGAGTAGTCGATGTGGGACCCGAGGCAGCCTTCGCGGAGCGTGTCGAGGAAGCGTTCGAGTTCCTCGAGGTAGCTGGCGCGGAAGGCCCGCGGGTCGCTGGTGATCTCGCGGCCGGTCTCCATGTCCTCGATCCGGCTGACGTCGTCGAAGGGGAATGTCAGTTCGTCGGGGTCGAGTGTCTGGAAGACGATCACGTCGTGCTTGCGGTGACGCAAGTGCTGCAGGCCGCTGAGGATCTCGTCGGGGTCATCGAAGAGGTCGGAGATGATGATGACCACGCTGCGTCGCTTGATCGTTTCGGCCAGCTGGTGAAACGACCCCGCCAGGCTCGTCTCGCCACCGGGCTCGATCGCCTCGAGGTGATCCATCAGCACTTTCAGGTGCCCGGGCCCCTGCCGGGGAGGCACCATGTCGCGGATTCCGTCATCGAGCGTGATCAGGCCCACGGCATCGTGCTGGAATGCGACCAGGTAGGCCAGGCTCGCCGCCAGGTAGTTGGCGTATTCGAGCTTGCTCATGCCGCCCGAGTGGCTGTAGGCCATCGAGTTCGACTTGTCGAGCACGAGGTAGCACCGCAGGCTGGTCTCTTCCTCGTACTGCTTGACGTAAAGCTTGTCGCGACGCCCGAAGACCTTCCAGTCGATGTGCCGCGGATCGACCCCCGGGGTGTACTCGCGGTGCTCGGCAAACTCGACACTGAACCCGCGATGCGGGCTCTTGTGCATCCCGGCGAAGAAGCCCTCGACGACCAGTCGTGCGGCCAGCGAGAGGTTCTTGAGTCGGGCCAGTGCCTCGGGGTCGAGGTACTTCAGTTGGGTCGGACTGGCGATAGCCATCCTAGACGTAGGCCTCCGCCGTGGGAGCCTCGATCGTCTCGAGCAGCATCTCGACGAGCCGATCCGGAGAAATCCCCTCGGCCTCGGCGTGGAAGTTGGTCATGATCCGGTGCCTGAGCACCATCGGAGCCACTTCCTTGACGTGGGCACAGGTGACGTTGTATTCGCCGGAAATCGCCGCGCGGGCCTTGGCGCCCAGCACCATGTACTGCACCGCCCGAGTACCGGCTCCCCAGGTGACGTACTCCTTGGTGAACCCCGGCGCGGTCTCGTCCTCGGGACGGGTGGCCCGGGCCAGGTCGACGGCGTAGCGGCCGACGTGATCGGAAATCGGCAGGCGACGCACGATCCGCTGCAGGTTGAGAATGTCCTCACCGCTGAGCGCGGTGTTGACCGTCACGTCCAGGTCGGCCGTGGTCGTCTTGGCAATCTCGAGCTCCTCCTCGGGCTTGGGATACCCGATGCGGATGTCGAACATGAAGCGGTCGAGCTGGGCCTCGGGCAACGGGTAGGTCCCTTCCTGCTCGATCGGGTTCTGCGTCGCCAGCACGAAGAAGGGTCGAGGCAACTCGAAGGTCTTCCCGCCGACGGTGACTTCCAGTTCCTGCATCGCCTGCAACAGCGCTGCCTGGGTCTTGGGCGGCGTGCGGTTGATCTCGTCTGCGAGCAGGATGTTGGCAAACACCGGGCCCTTGACGAACTTGAACTCGCGGGCCCCCGTCGTCTTGTCCTCCTCGATGATGTCCGTACCGGTGATATCCGAGGGCATCAGGTCGGGAGTGAACTGGATGCGGTTGAAGTCGAGGTCGATCGCGTCGGCGATGGTGCGGACCATCAGGGTCTTGGCCAGGCCGGGTACGCCGATCATCAGGCAGTGACCGCGTGAGAAGATCGCGGTCAGCAGGTCGTCGATGACCTCCTGCTGCCCGATGATCACCTTGGCGATCTCCGACTTCAGCGTCTCGCGGGCCGCACCCAGCTTCTTGATCGCCTGCAGGTCGTCTGCCGAGGCGGTGGGTGTGGTGTCGGAACCTGCGGATTGGGGGGTGTCGTTCGAGCCGACGGACATCGGGATCTCCTTGCGTCTCGTCCATCGAGGACGCCCGCTGGCTCGCTGGCCACCGGGGGCCCAGGAATCGGGTCCTCGTGTCGTACCCGTCCCTGGGCAGGAGACCGCCAACCGTCCGTGGCAGGCGGAATCAGGTCATTCTTGAAGCTGTCAGTTCTGCAGTGCGTAAGCGACCACGTTGATGGCCAGCCGCCGACAACTCTCGGCGTCGTAACCATTGCCGTAGGGATCGCTGACCTGCTTGAGGTGAGTGATCATGTCGTGAGGCGAGTAGACCATCACGAGTCGTTTGCCGAGCGTGACGCCCCAGAGTTCCAGGGGCCGCTCGCCGCCGGACTGGCGGTCACGGACTCCGTCCACCTTGTAGAACGATCGCAGCAGCGGGTGGTCGGCGGTGATCAGCTCGAGTTTCTGCTGAGGGAACAGGGTGCCGGCCAGCGAACGCGCGTGCTGGTCGAAGGCACTGCGGCCACAGCAGTTGTTGACGAACAGGAAGCCGCCGGCCTGCAGGTGAGCCCGCAGCGAAACGATCTCCGAAGCGTTCAGCCTCGGGTTGCGATGCCCGGTCATGTAGACGAACGGGTAATTGACCAATCGCTCGGGCTTGGCCTCGACTCCCCGCAGGTCAAAATGCACCGCCAGGCTCGAATCGACCGCCAGGTGACGCAGCCACTGCTGAGTGCTGTTGGGGTCGGGATTCCAGTCGCCGTTGTGCTTGAGCTGGGCCATCTGGAATCGCTGGCGTGAGCGGGTGACCGGAGTCTGCAGCTCGCGGGTCACCGCCTGAACCTCGCCCAGCTGACGCAGGCCGGCGACGTAGCTGATGATGTTCACCCCCAGCCGGATCGCGTCGCCGGGCAGCAGGCGTGAACCGTGAGGGTGCACGTGCTCGTCCCAACCACAGCTCATGTCCCACGGCGTCAGAATCACCGCGGTGCGACAGCCGATGTTCATGCCCAGCAACTGAGGCGGGCCCTGGAAGTCGTGCTGCACACCGTCCTCGAACGTCCGGTAATGCACGTTGGTGTACTTGTGGTAGGCACGGAAGACCGGGTGATCGAGTTCGAGAGTGTCGAACGAGCGGTTGGGGAACATCCGCACCACCTCGCCCATGAACGAACGCCGGAACTCCTCGCGGCCGCAGCAGGCGTCTCCCAACAGCGTGCCGCCGTCAAGAATGTACTGCCGCAACGCGACCCGCTCGTCGGGGCTGAACCCGAACATCTCGTGGCCGCTTATATAAAGGATGGGGACCTTGGTCTTCTTGTTCGCCTTGTGGTTGGCCACCACCTCCTTGATCGACAGGTGACGCCAGCCGTACCACAGGCCCAGCTCGTAGCGGCAGTGCCGCATCAGGTTGTCGACGTCGCCGGGATCGGTGTTCCAGTCCTGGGTCGTACCGTACTCGAGCTTGGCCATCATCAAGGGCGGAGCCGGCTCGGCCTTCGGTTCGCTGCGACGCAGCGGGGTCACGGGCAACGGCAGCGGAGGGAATCCCTCGGCGGAGGTGTGACGCTGGGGGTTCTTACGCGGCGGGGGACCACAGGTGCCCAGCCGGCGAGGCTTCGTCGGCTGAGCCTGCTGGGCCGTGGCCAGTGTCACCACGCCCACGGCAAGTACCAGGACCAAGGCCGCCCTCAGGATTCGGCCTCCCATTCCGGCTTCCAGCTTCGTCATCCGCTTCATGCCCTTATCCTCTTCACGGGGATCCGTGTCCAATGACCGCCAACTGCTCACATCGTCTCTTCGCTCAGATTCCTTCACCTTCACTCAAACTCGCTCAAACTCGCTCAGGGCTTGCCGGCTGCCTTGGCCGGTTTCTTCTTGTCAGCTCCGGGAGCCGCCTTGGCACCACGCAATCTCACCCCGGGTTTGCTCGAGGGGGCCGCGATCCGACCCAGCTCGACTCGAGGCAGCTTTGATGATACCGAAATCCCTCCCAGCCGGCCGTCGAATGTGACGGACTTCTGGATATATCGACTTCTCTGCATACGTTCCCGATACAGCACCGTAAACAACTCGTCGGTCCGCTTCAACCAGGTTTCCTCGGGCCGCTCGAAGTGCCACAACTCAGCCCTCCAGATCAACTCACCCGGCTTCGATCCAAAGAAGGGCCGGGTGCGGAGTTTGCTGATCAGGATGGCGGCGTGCTGGATGTTGCCCTCGATGGTCAGGATGCGGATTTCGTCTTCGAACTTGTTGAGCTTTTTGACCTTCTTGGTGATCACCTCGATGTCCTCAGCCACCAGCGGCTGCTCTTCGACGTAGTCCGAGCGAGGCACTTTCAGGTTGATGCCCTCGAGCCGGGTTTGCGGTCCGAAGTCCAGCTGCAGGTCGTAGATCTTGCCGACGGCGAGTCCGGCGACGGCGAAGCGGCCGGTCGCGGCGTCGACAATCTTCCCGGTGGTTCTCTTTCTGGTCTTCCGCTCGATCACGGCCACCGCACTCAGGCCCTTGGCCGGAGTCACCACGCCGGTGATTCTTGGTGTGGCCTGGGCAGCCAGCTGTCCCGGCGCCGAGCCCACGAGGGTGGCTGCCAGGGGAATGATCCAGCAGGCGATTGTGTTGCGGTTCATGAGATCACCGTTGGTAGGCGGGAAGGTAGTGCATGTAGACCTCGAGCACCAGCGAGGCCATGGCGGTCCAGTAGACCTTGTTGCGACCGACCACGCTGGCCGACTCGGACATCCCCGCGGGCATGTCCCAGCTGCCGTCCTCGTTCTGTCTCTCGAGAAACATCTCGCGAACCTGCGGATGCCACTGGTTCCAGTACTTGCCTCCGGCCTGGTAGTTGCCCTGGATCGCGTAGTAATGGAAGTAATAGAAGTAGGTGACTCCTCCGGACTTGCCCCAGGTGACCGGGACCTTCGACATGAACTCGAGCGCCTTGGTGACGGTGGGGTCGTCGTAGTGTCCCAGGAGTTGCAGCGAGAGGATTCCGGCGGCGGTGGTGTGCGGTCCCTGGGCCGGTCCGGTGTAGCCGAACCCTCCGTTGGGGTGTGCACAGCTCTTGATGTACTTCACCGCGTTATCGATCGTCTTCTGCGGCACGGGGATTTCGGCGTTGTTGGCCGCCCGCAGTGCCACCACCTGCATTACCGTCACGCTGACGTCCTGCGTGCTGGGGTTGGGCTGGTAGCGCCAGCCACCGGCCGCCGACTGGCAGCGGACGATCAGGTCGACCGCCTTTCTCAGTTTCTCCTCGAGCTCGGGGTCGGCGTCCATGCCATACATTTCGGCCATGCACAGGGTGGTCAGTCCGTGGGAGTACATGGGTCCGGAGCCGGGGATCCGCTTGGACCGGAACAGGCCGCTGTCCTCCTGCGTCCGCAGGATGTACTTCTTGGCTCGATCGAGCACATCGGCGTAGGGGCCACGTCCGGGCACGTGTCCCCGGCCCATGATCGACAGAATCGCCATGGCGTTGGGCGCGTTGCAGTCGTCCCAGGCACCGTCCATCGGCGACCCGTCGCGGATCTGGACCCCCTCGAGGTACTTGACCGCCCGATCGAGCGATCCGGTCACCCGCTTGATGATTTCGGTCTCGGTCAGGATGTCGGCAGTCGCGGCCTTGGCTGAGGGTTTCTTGGGCTGAGCCTGGACGCGGGCCGAGTGGGTCGAGCCGGCGACGAAGACGCCCCAGGCCACGACTGCCACCAGGGCTCCCAGCAACGGTGCGGTCGACCAGCGGAAGGGAATGCGAGGAAGCTGCATGGATGTTCCATCAATTGCGTCGGTGTCAGGAAAGTCCCATCAGGCGTCGGATCCCGACATCGATCGAGTAGACCAGCACCAGGATGACCAGCACCAGCCAGTTGTCCCAGATCGTGGCCTGGTCCTGCCGCTTGGTGGTCAGGGTCTTACCGGTCAGTTTTCGTTCGAGTGATGCGAGTTGATCCACCGGGATCAGGGAACCACCGGTGGCCTGTGCGAGTCCTGCGAGCGTGGCCCGGTTGAGTTGCGGTTGCCGGAATTCCTCGGGAGCGATCATCACGTTCAGCAGCGCCTCGGCCCCCTGTTCGGGGTCGCCGCTGGGCGGAGTGTAACTCACGGCGTGCTTGCCCGCCTCGGTCGGCAGGAAGCTACCGCGGTAGCGGCCGGTCCGCCTGGGGTCACGTTGCAGCTTGATCGAGCTGCTTCCGCCGGGCCCGTTGATGGCCACCACCAGTTCCGGCTCCTCCCGCGGTTTTCCCTCGTCGTCGACGAACGCGGTCAGTTCGATCGTGGCCTCCTCGCCGGGCTGCACCCGCACCGGCCGCACCTCGATGATACTCTTGGCCCCACCCGACTCGTCGCGGGCCGCCATCGATCTCAGGCTCTGGCCCCAGAACTTGTAGAAGAAGCGGTCACCGACGGTACGTCTCCACAGCCAGGTCGAGTCGGTGGCGATGAACATCACCTTGCCCTCGCCGGCGGCGTGCCAGGAGATCAGCGGCAGCTTGCCCTGGGCCAGCCGCACCGACGGGTTCCAGGCCAGCACCTCGGCTCCGGCCGCGGGTCGTTCGACGGCCGCACACCAGTAGTATTCCGGCATCCGGCTCCAGACCACCTGGTTCCGCCCGATGTCCTCGTACAGCCGCATGGTCTCGTGCACCGCTCCGCTGGCCGAGACTTCCATCCGGAACGGCTCGAACACCTTCGCCTCGCGCCCGGCCACACCCTCCTTGACCACCACTGGCAGCAGTTCCTGGAAGTCGGGTCCGTAGGCGTGAGGCATGTACTCGGGACCCGCCTCGACAATCAGACCCACTCCGTATTCCTGCACGGCTCGGATCAACAGGTCTTCGCGTTCGCGGTTGAGCAGTTCCGGCGAGACATCTCCGAGGATGATCACGTCGTACTCGCTGATCTCCTCGATCGTCGCCGGCAGCGCCTTCGCCTGTTCGGCCGCCGACATACGCCGCCACTCGGTTTCGACCACCACCTCGGGGTCGTCGGTACTCAGCCGCCCCGCCACCCCATTGTCCCGTCTCAGTGCGTTCTTCAGGAATCGAAAGTCCCAGCGTGGTCGACCGTCGAGCAGCAGCACCTTGAGTTTCTTTTCGCTGACCCGTACGTAGGTCACGTCGTGGTTGTTGGCCCTCAGTTGCTGACTCTCGTTGGGATGCTCCGGCACCCGCACCTCCAGGTACTGCGGCCCCGACTCCTCGGCCACGAAGGTCAACTCGACCTGCTGCTGCTCGGTCCCGCTGAGCACCAGCTCCTTGGTCGCCAGCACCGTTTCGCCTTCGCGCGAGTGGGCGACCAGTTCGACTTTGGTCACCTGGCCGTCAAACCCGTGAGCTTCGATCGTGACGTGCACCCGTACGGTGTCCTTCTTGGCCACCAACCCACTGGTGTAGACGTCGATGATGGCGACGTCCTGGATGTCGGCGGTCGAACCGATCGGCACGGCGTAAACCGGTGCTCCATCTCGACGGTAGGCTCGTGCCGCCGCCGCGGCATCGGCCGGGCTGGCACCTCCGGTGTTCTGACCATCGGAAAACAGCAGCACCCCACTGACTCGCTGGCCGGCGGCCCGGTCGAGCACACCCAGGACCGCATCGCCGAGGTAGGACGCGTTGGGCTGGCTGACTGAGATCCCCGAGGCTCCTTCCAAGCTCACTGCGCCGCCGCCGGATTTCAACTCGATCGGCTCGAGTCGTCGTGCAAAGGCGAAATACTGCACGTCGTACTTTTCGGCCAGCTTGTCGAAGACCGTAGTGCGAGCCACCTCGACCGCCTCCTGGGCCAACTGCAGCCGGCCGTATCCATTGATCGTCGCGCGGATTTCGGCGTCCATCGTGCCGTCGTCCCCGACAGCCAGCCCCGCAGCCCTCGCGACTGCCAAACGCTCTTCATCGCTGGAGAACGGGCCCGCCGGAAGCTGCATGCTCTGCGACGCATCAAACAAGACCGCCAGGATCGGCTTCTTGTTGATCTCCTCGGTCAACCGCAACACCGGGCTGGCCAAGACCAGGATCAGCATCCCCAGCACGAAGACTCGCGTCGCGGTCAAGGCGATGCGGAAACTGCGTCGGACCGTCGCCAGGTTGCTCCGCTGGCGGGTGTAGATGAACCAGCCGGCCGGGATCAGCAGCAGCAGTGCGTACAGCCACAGCGGGCGCTGGAAGGCGATGTGGGTGTCGGAGATGTTCTGGACCATCTCGTCGGCCACGCCGATCGACCGCAACAACGACTCGAACATCCTCGGACTTCGCCCCCCTCCGTGGTCGGCTCAACGAGCCGAACTCGAAGTCATTTCTTCGGCACCTTGACCCGGGCCCGCGACAACTTCTTGAAGTAGTCGCGGATGAAGCCCCGGTAGGCCTTGGGTCCTTCCTCGCGCAGTCCCTGCAACAACTCTTCCCGTTCCTTGGGTTGCATCTTCATGATCACCCGCTGCGTCGCCACGTCGAACTTGCCCAGGTCCACCAGCACCTGGTCGGTCCCCAGCCCGTCGGGCTTCTGGTTGCCGATCAACTGGTTGGCGAGTGTCGACTGAGGCGGCATCGGCTGCTGGTTCTTCTGCTGGTCCTGCGGCTGGTTCGCCTGCTGGCCCTTCTGTTGCTGCTGCATCCGCTGCATCATCTTGCGGGCCTGCTGCATCAGGGCCTGCTGCAACATCTGTTCGAGGCTCTGCTGAGCCTGCTGTTGCTGCGGCTGGCCGTCCTGCGACTTCTGCTGAGCCTGCTGCAATTGATCCTGCAGGTCCTCGAGCGACTTCTGGTCACTCTTCAGGGCCCGGTTGGCCGTGTCGAGTTCCTCGAGCCGCTGCAGCTGCTTGCGGTTGCGTTCCTGCTGCTCGGGATCGGACGACTTCTTGCCATCCTCCTGCTGCTTCTTCAGCTTCTCCTTGAGAACCCGGATCATCTTCTCGAACCGCGGATCGAGCTCGGCCTGCAGGCCACCGAGAGCCGGCAGGAAGAAGTCCTCTTCGGGCTCCTCCTCCTCGCCCTTCTTCTTGTCCTTGTTCTTGTCGCCCTTCTTCTTGGCGTCCTCGTCCTCCTTGGTCGGATCTCCCTCGTCGGTGTCACGTTCCTTGGGCGGAATCTTGTACTTCTTGTCCTCGGGCTTGTAGGGCCGATCGGGGAAATCGAGCAGCCGTTTCTGTCGCTTGGCATCGAGCAGTTCGGCGGTCTCATCGAGCTTCTTGTTCGACTTCTTGGCCGCCTCCTTTTGCTGCTCACGCAGGGCGTCCAGGAGGTCCTTCGAGGTGAGATCCTGCAGGCTGTCCTTCAGCAGGTTTTCTTCCTTGCCCTGGAGCGCTTCGAGGTCCTTCTGCATCGCCTTGAGGTAGTCCTTGAGGTCCTGCAGTGCGTCGCGGGTCAGGTCGGCGTCCTGCTGCAGCAGGTCCTTCTTCAGGTCGCGCATGGCCTGCTTGAGATCGTCGCGGCTGTCGCGCTGGGCCCGTGCCAGGGCGTCCATCCGTTTCTGGATCGTCTCGAGATCCTTCTGAACCCGGTCGGCCTGCTTCTTGATCTCGGGCAGCTTCGTATCCTGCTGCTTGGGGGTGGCGGCCTGCTGAAGATCCTGGGCGAGTTGCTTGAGCGGATCGACGGCGGCCTTTTCGAAGGCGCCTTCGAGCTGCTTGAACTGGTCGGCCACCTGCGGCGGCACCAGCGGGTTCTCCTCGGCCTGCTTGGCCAAAGCGCCCAGGTCGTTCTTGACCTGCTCGGCCAGCTTGACGTTGGCGTTCTCCTCGGTAGCCAGCTCTGCCAGTGCCTTCTTCAGCTCATCGAGCTTCTTCTGCTCCTCGGGATCGAGCACGATCGGTTTCACCTCGGCCGGCTTCTCGGCCTTGGGGTCCTTCTTCGTCTTGTCCTTCGCCTCGTCCTTCTTCTGCTGCTCGTCCGCTTCGACCTTGGCCTTCTCGATCTTCTCGGTCAGCTGCTTGTAGTCCTGTTCGAGCTTGCTCGACTTGACCTGGATCTTCTGCTGCTTCGAGATCAGCTCGACCAGCTTGTCGCGGAAGGTGTCGGTCTGCTTCTCGAGCTGCTCGAACTGCTTGTCCGCGGCGCTGTTGTCGTCCTTGATCTGGATCACGTAGTCGATCGTCTGGCCGGTCTGGCCGTTGCCGTCCCGGACCTCGACCCGGTAGGTCAGCGTATCGCCGGTCTTGAGTCCGCGGTCGGCGAGGTCGAGCGTGATCTCGCGGTGGTAGTTTTGCAGCGGCGGGCTGAGCGTCACGAACGGCTCGCCCACGAACGTCTCCTGGTCACCGGTCCTCACGCTCAGCACCACTTCCTTCACGCCGAAATCGTCGAACGACGTGATGAAGACCGGAACCGGTTGTGGCCGTGAGAGGATCAGGGTCTGGCGTGGGCGTTCGATGATCACCTGCGGCGGGTTGTCCGGGATCGCCACGATCTTCGCTTCGGCCATCGTCCGGTTGTAGCGGTCGGCCTTGTTCTTCAACTGCACGCGGTACAGGCCGTTCTTGACCAGCGGGAACGTGCCGGTGAAGTAGCTCTGGCCCTCTTTGAGTGCCTCGGAGCCGGTGGGAGTGGTGGGCTTGAGCTCGAAGGTCTGCCCGGTCGGCAGCAGCTTGACGACGGTTTCCTGGGCCGGCGGCATCGCGCCGGAATTGCCCCAGACGGCCTGTCCGCCGTGGAGGCTGAACATCATGCCCGAGACGGAACGGCCTGCGAGTCCGACCGCGGCGGCGGGGACTTCGAGCGTGACCAATCGGCCCTGGGGGGGCAGGTCGCCGACGCGGAACCGCGAAACGGTGCCCGGCTTCCCCTCACCGATCAGATCCTCGCCCCAGAACGCCCGGTGCTCCCAGCCGGTGCCGTCGTGCCACTTGAGCATGATCTGTCGAGGCAGCTGGTCCGGCGGCAGGTAGACGGTGCTAAACAGCACGTCATTGGTGCCCACCTGGAACGGCTCGGTCGCCTTGGTGAAGCCGTGCGAGTGTGCGGCGGTATTGGGGGGATCGGTGTGTGCGTCCTGGCCGGCGAGCGATTCGACTTTCCAGGTACCGCTGGGTGCCGAGCCCTTGGGCCTTGTCGAAGCGAACCAGTTCCGCGGCGAGCGGTCCGCGACACTCTGCCGCACACGCTTCAACTCGAGGAACTCGATCTTGCCCTCGTGGATATCGCCCTCGGCCACCACGCCCACCACGACGCTGCTGCCCACCGGACCCTCGACATCCGCCACCGCTGAGATCCGTTCGGGCTTCTCCATGTAGTCGGGGTAGGTCAGAGTCGTCCCGACGCTGACGATCTCGGGTCGCTCGAGCATCTTCACCGCGTAGCGACGCGTGTAGGTGCCTCCGCCGCTGACGCGGTAGTGGAAATCGTGCTCGAGTCCCTTCAATCCGAACTTCCAGAAACCGAGTCCGTCGTCGCGGGACTCGAGCTTGTCCGAGATCGGCGAAGCGTGACGGATCACCACCGCCTCGTTCTCGTCGTTGACCGTCTCGATCGTCAACTGCAGCGCCTCGTCCTCGTACAGCGTGCGGCCGTCGGTGAATTCGATCAGGAATTCCACGTCGTCGCCGCGGACCACGTAGCCGTCGCCCTCTTGTTGCTGTTGGGAATTGCCCACCTTGACGGTGTAGGCCACATGACCGGCCGGCGGGATATCGGAAAACGGATTGAAGACTCGCGCCATCGCAGTGCGTACACCGGGGATGAAGACCACCGCCAGGGCCAGCACGCCCACGGTCGCCACCACGCTCGCCCGCCGCAGGTTCTGGATGTCGAGCACCCGCCGCGGATGGAATCCCTTGATCCGCTCGAGGGCCTCAGAGACCAGGCGACGGTGAAACGCCTCCGAAACCGGCACCGCCCGCTCCTCGTCCTCGAGGTCGATGCAGGTCACCAGCCGGTTGTGAATCTTGGGCAACTCGGACTCGATCCGACGTGCAACCAGTACGTTCGAGAGACGGCGGAACAGAGGCCGCAGCACTCCGGCGATCACGGCCCACGTCGTGGGCACGACCAGCAGCACCAACGCGATCGCCCGCAACGCCGTCCACTCCGAAGGCACCGCACTGGAGACCAGGAAGTCGGTCATCGTCATCGCGACCACCAGCAGCAGCCCCAGGCCGAAGCTGGCCAACAGGCCCGTCGCCACCCACGTCGATCGCAGCAGGCGACGTGTCCGGGATACCAGGGAACGGATCGCCGAGGTGTCCGTGCCCGATGAAACGGGGGACTGGTCCGCGTGGTCGTTACCGTTGCTCGAGTGGTCGCTCGTCATGAGTCAATTCCTACCACGAGATGTCCGCCAACGCATCGGCGTCGGCTTGTGTTTGAATGGTGTATTCAAGGCCCAATCGGTCGGGTTGTCAATTGCGGTCTTCAGGAGTGTGAAGTCGGGCAAGTCGGGTCATTCGCTGGCCGCCCCGGTCGGGGCCTCCTCGGTCACGTCGGCCCCGGTCATACGTCCGACCCAGCTTCCGGGACTCAGCTGCTTGATCCTCTCCAACGCCGTATCATCCTCCTCGCCGGCGACCTGTCCGCTGAGTGTCGAGAGCAGGAATTCGGCGGCGATGACCAGGAACATGACGAAGATCAGCCAGCGCCAGACCTCGTTCTGGGTCCCCGGTTCACCGAACTGCTGCTGGGCCTCGGCGGTGGCATCGATCACCTGCAGCGTCGTGCCCGGCTCGAGTCCCTCGAGCATCGCCACGGTGTGGGCGGCCACGCGTTCCATCCGCTTGGCTGCCTCGACCGGGTCGTCGGTGCGTTGGAGGTTTCCGCCGAGGGTGTTGAAGTCGGATTCTCCGGGGGCGAGGTTGACGGCGAAGGCCAGCCGGCCTTCCTTGGGCCGCTGGGTGCTGCCTCCACTCACCTCGACTTCGTAGAACCCCTGGTGCACGGTCCGTTCGAAGGCTCCCACCAGCCGGGCTCGCGATCGCTGGAACTGTTGGAGCGGGCTGACCTGTCCACCGGGTCCGGTCACCTTGGCCGACACCGGATCCCAGCCCGACTCCTCGGCAAAGAACTCGGCCGTCCCACCCGCTGCCACCACGCTGGGACCACTCAACTCGGGCTGCTTCATCACGTGGCTGACCATTCTCAGCACCAGCGGCACGAATTCCGGCCTCAACGGCAGGTTGGTCCACTTCGAATGGAACGGGAAGGCGGAGAGCACGATGTGGCCGTCGCCGTAGCTGCCTTCGATCAGGGCCGGGGCATCGCTGCCGGCAAAGGCGATCAGTGGCCAGCTGCTGCCCCGTTCCTCGGGCAACGTCAGCGGGAAGTGGCGGTAGACCTGCACGCGGGTCAGGTAGGGCGTCTTGCCGCCTGTGAAGACCGAGAGAATCTCGCTCGAGAAATCGACGTTGGCGAACTTCAAGAAGGTCTCGGTCTTGGCCGGGTCGCCGACGGCTGCCGCCAACGACGCGGCCAGCATCGGGGCCTTGGCGTCGTTGGGGTTGGGGAAGAACTGCTTGGTGTAGACCTCGGGATTGACCTTCTCGCCGGGCAGCACGATCAGGCCACCGCCGGTGTTGACGAAGTTCCGCAAGAGAATGAAGCGGGCGGCGTCCAACGCGCCGCAGTCGGCCAGGATCACCACCATCGCCTTCTCGAGGGCTTCGGCGTTGAGTTCAGCCTGGGGAATCTCACGGACGTCCAGCGAACGGACGAACTCACGACCCGGTGCCAGTGCCGCCGCCGGGTCCCCCTCGGCACCCTCGGCACCCGCGTCCACCTCGCCCGGATCCTGCAGAGCATCGGTCGCAGTCAACGCGATCTTGATGTAGAGCGCCGAGTCCTCCAGCGGGATCGGGTTGGGATTGCCGTTGACCAGCAGCACGCCCACCTGGGGCCGTACGTCCAGCGTGAAGCGGAAGATGTTGTCATCCAGAAACGGGTCGCCGGGTATTTCGAACTGCCCCTTGAGCATCCCCGCCTCGGTCGGGACATAGACCACCTCCAGCTCATCGGTCTTGCCAGCAGCAACCGCCATCGTCTGCCGATCGACCTGCTGGCCGTTGATGCTGGTGGTGACGGCGAAGCCGCTGGAACTGTTTTTCGAGGGCGAGTAATTACGGATCCGGGGACGCAAGGTCACGGGCAGGCCCACGATGACCCGAGCCGGAGCCGGCGCTCTGCCGACAACCGCGAGATTGTCCAACGCCCGGCCACTGCCGACGTTGACCAGCCGCAGCTCGGTCCGCGGCGGAACCTTCACCGCACTCGCACCACCCCGGAACTCCTCCCAACCACTCTGCTGCAGGTCGGTGAACAGGTAGATCACCGGTTCTTTGAGCTTCGAGAGTTCGGCCGAGTCGCCGGAGAACAGCTGCGAGAAGGCGGCGTAGAGGTTGCCTCGTGAGGGGGTGGTGTCGAGGTTGTCGATTTCGTTCCTGATCTCATCGGTCGACGCCTGGAACCTCCGCAGCAACTGCTCGGGACGCTCGCCCACCCGGATCATCGTCACGTGGTCGCCGGGCTTGAGTTGTTCGAGCACACGGCGAGCGGCCTTCTGAGATCGCTCGAGCGCCGTCTGCCCGTCGGTCGCCGCCCCCATGCTCGCCGATGTGTCGAACATCAGCACCACGTCGCGGCTGCCGGCTCCGCCGCCAAACAGAGACTTCCAGTGGTCCGGTGTCCGCATCCGCGAAATGGCGAACACCAGGAACAGCAGGAACAGCGTCCGCAACAGCGCGATCAGCCACTCGAGAAACTTCATCCGCCGCCGCTGCTGCACATAGCTGTCAAACAGGAACCGGAAGGTGCTCAGCTCGACCGTCTTCAACCGGTGCAGAGTCAGCAGGTGCAGCAACACCGGGATCAACGCCAGTGGCAGAAACCACAGCAACGCCGAATTGGTGAACAGGCTGGTCATGAAAATACGGTCTCTCGGGGGTCAGACGCCGATTCCGGCGGGCTTTTCAGCCCGCCGGAATCGGGGCCTGACCCCTTCTTGCTCTAAAGCGTCGTGGATTCGCGTCTCAGAAAATGCGGCTGCGTTTATCGAGATACGCGGCCAGGAACTTGTCGTAGGGCTGAGACGTATTGCACAGCTCGTAGCTGATCCGTCGCTCGAAGCAGTCACGCTTCACGGTGTCGGTAAACTGGTTGATTCTCGAGAGGTACCTCCGCCGCAGACTCTTGGGGTTGGCCACCACGCGGCCAGCTCCCTCCATGTCCTTGAACCGGGTCAGCCGGTCGTAGGGGAACTCGAGTTCGGCGGGGTCCATCGTGTGAAACACGATCACCTCGTGGTTGTTGTGCCGGAAGTGTCCCAGGCCGCTGGCGATCGATTCCTCGTTGTCGATCAGGTCGCTGATCACGATGATCAGCCCCCGTCGCTTGGTCCGCTCGGCCGCCTCGTGCAACACCGCTCCCACGTCGGTCTCACCGCCGGGCTGGACGTCGTCGAGCGAATCGAGGATCCGGCGAAACTGGGTCGGGTGGGCCCGGGGCGGGATGAACTTCCGCACCCCCTTGTCGAACTCGACCAGCCCCACCGCGTCGTTTTGCCGTAGCAGCAGGTAGGTCAGTGCGGCGGCGAGGTACGAGCCCCAGCTGAGCTTGCTCTGTTCACCGGAAGCGAATTCCATCGAACTCGAACAGTCGAGCAGGATGTAGGCCCTGAGGTTGGTCTCGTCCTCGTACAGCTTGACGTAGTACTTGTCCGAGCGGGCAACGATCTTCCAGTCGAGGTTGCGGATCTCGTCGCCGGGAGTGTACGGGCGGTGGTCGAGGTATTCGACGGAGAACCCGTGATAGGGGCTGCGGTGCCGACCGGTCAGGAACCCCTCGACCACCTGCTTGGCCACAAGCTCCATGTTGCCGACACGGTGCAGCCCGGCGGGGTCGAGGTACTTCTGCTTTGCCGCCATCTTGGCCTGGTCTCGGGTGAGAACTGAACAGGAGCCGATGGGAGGATGCGGGGGGCGGGGGCGGGGGGGCC
>Ga0066376_10001332_pt1 | contig 23970 bp, 20 predicted proteins | sample Knorr_S15_td_Bot_FD_77009 | JGI IMG/M metagenome (GOLD analysis project Ga0066376, IMG submission 77009) | Marine microbial communities from Southern Atlantic Ocean transect - Knorr_S15_td_Bottom_ad_5009_LV_A | ecosystem: Environmental > Aquatic > Marine > Oceanic | place: Southern Atlantic...
GCCCAACGGGACTGCCAAGACCGAGACTGCCAAGACCGAGACTGCCAAGACCGAGACTGCCAAGACCGAGACTGCCAAGACCGAGACTGAGAGAGCTGAAGGATTGAGCGCAGGCTGGTCCCGGTGTGAGACTGTAGAGCATCGCGAGAAGAACAACCGGTATTGCCCTGTGCATCATAGCCAACCTCCGAGCGCGCTGCCTCTTCGCCGTCCCTTAATATACCTTTAATTGCGTACCTTAAGGGATCCCAAGTGCCGGCGGGAAGGCTGTCATCGCACCGGGCGATCTCCGGGCGTGCCGTCACGGGCTCGCCGATCTCTTTTTATTCTCACAACGACGATCCTGAATCGATTGCATGGATAGCCCCCAGCGGCTCCCGGAGCCGTTCCTTGAGCGCCTCTCCAAAATCCTCCCGTCCGAGAGTATAGCAGGTTGTCTGGCCGCCTTTGAGCAGCCGCTCTCTACCACTTTCCGGGTAAACACCCTCAGGGCGGACGTTGGCTCGGCCATAGCCCGTCTGACGGCGGCTGGTTTCGCTGTCCGCCCCCTGTCCTGTCCCGCGGTGGAGGCGGTGTCCGCGTACAGTGTTCCGGATGAGCAGCGGCGGGGTCTGACCGAGAGTGAGGCCTGCCGAAAGGGAGAGATATACCTTCAGAACCCCTCCAGCATGATTCCTCCCCTGGTCCTGGATCCACGGGGGGGAGAGCGGGTACTGGACCTGGCCGCGGCACCCGGGGGCAAGGCTCTACAGATGGCCGCCATGATGGGGAACCAGGGTCGCCTGGCGGCTGTCGAAATAGCGCGATCGCGGTTCTTCAAAATGAAGGAGATCCTGAGCCGGCACGGCGCCCGCATAGCGGAAACCTATCTGAAGGATGGCGCCGGGGTGTGGAAGAACTGCCCGGAAGCCTTCGACCGCGTGCTGCTGGACGCTCCGTGCTCTGGCGAAGGCCGCTTTCGGGCCGGCGAGCGCTCGAGCTACGCCTACTGGAGCCTGCGCAAGATTCGCGAAATGGCGCGCAAACAGAAGCGCCTCATGTTCTCGGCGGTGCAGTGTCTGAAGCCCGGTGGCGTGCTCGTTTACGCTACGTGTACGATGGCTCCAGAGGAGAATGAGCTCGTCCTGGAGCGCATCCTACGCCGTTTCGGGTCAGCCCTGGAGCTGGAGGAGATCCAGCTGCCTATCGCCAACCTGGCGCCGGGCCTCACTCAGTGGCGGGGAAAGGAACTGCGTCCCGAAATGTCGCGTTGCGCCCGCATCCTGCCCGACGCCCAGATGGAGGGGTTTTTCGTGGCCAGGATTCGCAAGACTTCGTCGACCCTCCACCCAGGGGCCGCCGAGGGGGAGGGACCGGTGATATGGCCGTAAGCCGTCGCTCCGGAGGGGTGGTGGTCGATGCGGATGCCGTTGTCTGCCCAGTGCCTGTCGAGTCTGCTGTGTCTCTGCTACTGGCTCGGCTGCGGCTCAGGAAACCGGCCGGTCGATTTTCTGGACGTGGACCTGGCGACCGAGTACCGGCTCGACGCTCCCCCCGGTCTCGAGCAGTCCGTGCTCGTCGACAGCGTCAGATGGGAGCCGCTCATCCTCGACATCACCGTCCCGGGAGAGGCGGAAGTGGTGGGGACCTACGCCATCTACTTTCGCAATGCGACCGAGCAGAGCCTGCAACTGACCTACGATCTGCGTTTCCTGGACCTGGACGACTTTCTGTTCGACCTGTTCATCCCCTTCGGCCTCCCCGTGAACCTGGGCCCGGCGGAGGTTCGCCTCGAAGCGGGCGAGTTCCTGATCCGCTCGCGCCAGGGAGGGGTGGTCGGCCTGGTAGCGACCATGCAGATTGTGGCGACCGTCCGCCCGGCGGGGGAGGGCGAGTGAGTGGGTGAGGCCTGAGGCCGGGGTAGGTCAGCTCGACAGTCACCGATCCAGCAGTCCGGCCGTCCACCGCCATATTTACCGCAGAGCCCGCGGAGAAACGCAGAGATCTGGAAAATCATCACCACCTGGTAACCACCATCCAGCTTCACTTCTCGATAGGTTTTCCCCTTCTGTCATCTCAGCGCTCTCCGCGTTCTCGGCGGTAAACAGTGACACTGGATCTTATTGTAAATGGGCCTGCCGGAAGCAGGGAATTGCACCAAGAAGCGAACTGGTGCATGGTAGGTTAGCAAGGCGACGTTCCCTGGCCAGTCGGTGGGAAGAGTTTCGCCGGCAGTTGTACGAACTCCTGCCGCGGCGGCAGGATTCGGTGATGGACCTGATCGATGCACTGGCCGGCAATATCTGTGTTAACACGGTGGTGAGATTGTCCTTGTCGCCCATATCATGGAGAGTGAGTCAATGGAGTTCAACTTGCGCAACGCCCAGCTATTCCTCGACGACGCCATCATCGAACAGACCCAGCGTCTCCAGCGCGTCGTTCACCAGCCGCACAAGTACCACGGCAACCCGGTCTACACAGTCGGTGCTCCGTGGGAAGGCTCGGGCATCGTCTACCTGGGCGGGGTCTACATCGACCCGAAGGACGGAGTGTGGAAGGCATGGTACGTCACGCTCAACCCGCCCGAATACCCGGAAATCGTCTTCGCCGTCTGCATGATCGTTTCGGACGACGGCTTCACCTGGCGGCGGCCCGAGCTGGACGTCTTCCGCGGGCACGGCGGAGAGTGGACAAATATCGTGCTGGACCTGGGAAAAGCCGGTCGCACGGCCGCGCCGACCATTCTCTACGAGGCGGAAAATGAACCCGAGCCGTGGACCATGATCATCAGCCTGTGCTGGCCGGCCGAGAGCACGCACTACAAAGGGTATTTTCTGCGCTCCGCAGATGGAGTGCACTGGCGTTGGCTGCGGGAGCGGCCCCATGGCATCGAGCACGGCTTTCACGACCGCACCACGGCGATGAAAGGTCCGGACTTGACCTTCCCCTACGTGCTCATCGGTCGAGGCAAGGAGGATATCGCCAGATGGGGGTTGGATCGGGCTGCCCACCGCCTGGCCGTCAACACCGAGCGCGCCGAGGAGGGCGAGCCGACCCGCGTAGTCGTCGCCGACGTCGAAGACGACCCGGCGATGCAGGTGTACCATGCCTACGGCTTCCCTTATGAGGGAACTTACGTCGGCATGTTCCAGCACTACATTGAAACCGACGATCCGTACGGCGAAATGGAACTGATCACGAGCCGCAACACCGTGAACTGGCAGCGGATCAGGCCGCGCCAGGTCTTCCTGCCGCGATCTCTCGGCGGCGGGTCACTCGGCGCTTTCGACAGCCACATCACCGATACCGCCCTGAGTCCGCCGGTGCGCACCTCCCGCACCGCGATGCCGACCCCCTGGGGCGGCTTCGAGACTCTCTGGTTTTATTACTGGGGCGGCTCGGCGATGCACGGCAATCGCCATCTCACCTTCGGTCGCGCCCTGGGGTTGGCGCAACTGCGCGCCGACGGATTCTGTTCGTTGCGCGCCGAACGGTTTCCGGGCCGGCTCGTCACCAAACCGTTCATCTGGCCCGGAGGCAGACTCCTGCTCAATGCCTCCAGCCTCGGCGGCGGCGGAAACGGGATGCTGCGCACAGAAGTGCTGAGCAGCGGCCTGACACCCGTTCCGGGCATGAAGTGGGAGGACGCCGATGGTGCGCTCAACGATGGCACGTCGATGGAACAGACGTGGGAGGGGGACGGCGCGCGGATCGAACGCCTGCAGGGAGAGAAGATCCGGCTGAAGTTCTATGTCGAGCGCTACGACCTCTTCAGCTTCAGGGCCTCGGGCTGAGGCAGCTCTGCAAAAAACGAAGGAGTGAGGAAGTGAGGTGATGAAGTGGTGAGGTGGTGGAGCCGTTCCCTGAGGCAGTTTGGGGAAACATTGGGGAAATCGAGTGAATAAAGGGGTCACGATCTCATCAGCAATGCTCGCAACCCCTTGTTTTTAAACGGTACACCCAGAAGGACTCGAACCTTCAACCTCCTGATCCGAAGTCAGGTGCTCTATCCAATTGAGCTATGGGTGCGATCGGCGGCGGGTGGTGCGCGCTATCACGGCGCGCTGCCCCGCCATGGAGTAAATTATGGCAATTTCCCTCTGGCGGCCAGGTGAGGGGTAGCACCCCGTGTAGGCCAGGCGTAGGCAGAGCGGCCTGTATTTCATAGGTTCTCAGGCGGAATCTTCACGGAAAGAACAGTCTACGCGTGTCGATGGATCGGTCGCCTCCGAAGTTGCCGGTCCCTTACAGGGAAGCTGGCAGCTGTTGGGACCCAAGATAATCTGTTCCGCTCTTCTATGGCGGTACGCCCTTCTCATCGTCATTTCCGCCGCCATGGTCAGGCCCGCACCCGCCCGGGAGAAGACCGTGAACGGGCTGGTGCTGCCCGACGACGCCGCTCCGTACAGCGAACAGGTGCTGCGGTTGCCGTGCGACAACACCCGGAACGAGACGACGTTCGATTCCGCTGTAACCATCTACCAGGTTTTCGGCTGCGGCGGCAATCTGTTCGGGGACACTCTCGTCGATCTCGACAAGGACTTTACTCCCCGGCCCGCCGCCGCCGCTTCCTGGTCGGTGGCCGACGACGGTGTGACCTGGACCTTCCGTCTCCGCGAGGGCATGATGTGGAGTGATGGCACGCCGGTGACCGCTCACGACTATGTGGCGACTTTTCGGCTCGAGGCGACCCCCGAGCACGGCTGGGATTTCAGCTGGTTCTACACCGCGCTGGGAGATGGCGGCATCGCGAATTGGACCCGCGTCGTCGCCGGAGAGTTGCCCCCTGAAGAGCTCGGCGTCAGGGCGATCGACGAGCTCACCCTCGAGATCGTTACCGAGGGTTTTTTTCCGCCCTTTCCGGGCGCGATGAAATTTGGCTACGTCCTGCAGAAGAGGGCGCTCGAGCAACACGGACCGTTCTACAACAACGACCCGGCCACGTCGGTCTCGTCGGGTCCCTACATCCTCGACGAGTTCGATCCCGGCAACAGGATTATCCTAGTGGCAAACCCCGACTACACCGGATACCGCCCGGCGCGTCTGGCGCGGATCGAGGGCATCTACATGTCGCCGGCGACGTACTTCATCGCCTTTCAGACCGGCGAGATCGATCTGGTTTCCGACGGGGCGCTGACCCCGACCGATTTCATCAGCATCGACAGAGATCCCGTTCTGCGCGACAACTACCTGCGCCACTACGGGGATTTTCGCACCGATTACATTCTATTCGACACCTTCAACCCGCCCTTTGACGACCTCGACGTCCGCAAGGCCTTCGCATTTTCTGTAGACCGCGAGGCCATTGTCCGCGGCGTTTACGGCGAGATCAAGGCGATGCCCGCTCACTCCATGCTGATGCCGGGCTTTCCCGCCGCCGACACCGAAGGCACCCTCGCCGGATTTCAGCATTTCGACTGCGGGCTGGCGAGACAGCACCTGGCCGCCGCCGGATTTCCTGGGGGAGACGGCTTCCCGGGTCTGGAGATGTGGCTGCGCGGCGAAGCGCCTGCCCTGGCGGCGGTGTATCAGGCGACGGCCGCCTCGATCGCGCAGTGTCTGAAGATCGATCTACAGGTCTCCAATAAGGACGGCAAGGTTTTCATGGATGCCCTCAACGCCCGCCCGACACGGCTCCAACTCGGCGCGGTCTCCTACGGCATGGACTTCCTCGACCCCGCCAACCTGCTCGGGGCCTGGGTGTCGACCGGGCGTCACTCCTGGAAGAATGAGGCGTTCGACCAGGCCGTAGTCGGCGCCAGTCGTCTGCTCGGAAACCCCGATCGGCGCTTGCAGATGTTCCGGGACGCCGAGAGGATCCTCGTCGACGACGTCGGCGGCGTCTTTATCGCCCACCGCTGGCAGGGGGATCTGTTCAAGCCCCACGTCCTCGGCGACAGTTTTCGCCAGCCGGATTCCAACGGGGTCTATGGCAGGCACTGGGGCAACGACTGGTTCTGGGGCGACGTCTACATCGGCAAACGAGAATAGGATCGGCGGTGGCTGACTATATCATAAGGCGACTGATCTCCCTGGTGTTCGTTCTACTGGCCGTCTCCGCGATTGTCTTTGCGATGATGCACGCTGTGCCGGGCGGTCCGTTCGACACCCAGCAGGGACATCTGCCGCCGGCGGCGAGAGAGAACATCCTGCGCAAATACGGCCTCGATAAGCCCGTCTGGCAACAGTATCTGAACTACATGAGCCACGCGCTGCGTTTCGATTTCGGCATTCCCTACCAGCAGCCCCAAACCACGGTTGCGGCGCTGATCGCCAAGACCTGGTCGGTCACGCTGCAGGTGGGGGTCATGACCATCATCGTCGCCTTCGGGTTGGGGATCACCGCTGGCAAGTTCGCCGCCTACCATCAGAATTCGTGGATCGACAACCTGGTGACCTTCACCGCCACCCTTGGCGTGACGGTGCCGAACTTTGTCGTCGCCATGTGGTTTATCCTGTTCTTCGGGGTGGCGCGGCAATGGCTGCCGGTCGGGGGGTGGGGGGTGTCCCACTGCCTCTTCGGCAGCTGGTTCTGCACCGACTGGATACTGCCGGTGGCCGCTTACGCCCTGGCGCCGATGGCGGTGGTGGCACGCTACACGCGTTCCAGCATTGTGGACGTCATTCGCGAGGATTATGTCCGCACCGCCCGGGCCAAGGGGCTGGCCGAGTCGCTGGTCATGAAGCGGCACGTGCTGCGCAACGCGCAGATCCCCATGGTCACCGCGTTGGGAACGGAAATTCCCAACCTGATCACCGGGAGCATATTCATCGAGACCACTTTCCGCATCAACGGTCTGGGCAAGTTCTTTGTCACCAGTACCCTGCACCGCGACTACCCGATGATCATGGCCACCTTTCTGCTGGTGGCGCTGCTGTGGGGTGTCACTTACATGCTGACCGACATCGCCTACACTATGATAGATCCGCGCGTGAGACTCGGGGCGAGAGGGGAAGGCCATGGCTAGCTCCTCGACGGCGCGATTCGGCGACACCGGCAGGGCCCTTGACGTGATACCGACCGAACACCGGTCGTTCTGGCAGGACGCCCGCCGGCGATTCCTGCGCAATCGTCTGGCCGTTTTCGGCCTGGCGATTGTAAGCTGTATCGCCCTTCTGGCTATCTTCGCCGAATTCCTGGCCCCCTTTCCCTACGATTTTGCCCGTTTTGACAGAGTCCTGCTCCTTCCTTTTGAGAACACCGACCACCCTCTCGGCACCGATGAGGTGGGGCGCGATTACCTGAGTCGCCTCATCTTCGGCGCTCGCACGTCCCTGATGGTGAGCTTGGTCGTCCAGGGCATCGCCGTGCTGATCGGCGTGCCCGTTGGTGCCCTGGCCGGTTACCTGGGAGGCGCTTTCGACTTCGTCGTGTCTCGCATCATCGACGTCATGACCGCCTTTCCCAGTCTGCTGTTTGCCATCCTCATCATCTCCATTCTCGGCGGCGGCCTGCAGACCATCATCGTCGCTCTCAGCATCACCGGTTGGATCCTCATCGCCCGCCTGACCCGCGCCCAATTCCTGACGCTGCGGGAGCAGGAGTACGCCGTCGCGGCCAGGGCGCTGGGCGTGCCGGTTCGGCGGATCATCTTCCGCCACCTCCTGCCGAATGCCCTGACTACCATCCTGGTAGCGGTCAGCTTCGGTATCCCAGCCACCATATTCGCCGAGGCCGGTTTGAGTTTTATAGGACTGGGCATCAACGACCCCATGGCCAGCTGGGGCAAGATGGTGGGGGTCAGCAACGCCTACGTGCGCGTCTACTGGCACCTGGCCTTGTTTCCCACGCTGGCGATCGCCCTGACTATGCTGGGTTTCGCCTTTCTCGGAGACGGCCTGCGAGACGCGCTCGATCCAAAACAGCAGAGCCAGTGATCTACATCTCTCGCCGCCCCATCAGACAGAGGTAGGATCAAATGGGGAAGTATTCTCTGTTGGTGATCGGCGGCCTCGTCTTCGCGGCTGGCACCATAACGAGCAATCTGAACCAGATGAGCGAGTATTTCGTCGATGACCTGATCGAGCACTACGAGAGCTCCGAGGCGGGTCTGATAGCGAATTCCATGGCGCACATGTCGCTGGCCATACTGCGCGACAGCCCCTCGTGGCGCGGCGGATACAGCGGAGTCTCCATCGGCAATGGCTCTGGCTGGGCGACAGTCGAGGACAGCTCCACCGACACGACGCTGAGCACCGCACAGGTGCGGATCATCGCCGGCGGCAGTAGCGGCGGCAGCATCGACACGACAACAGTCATCGCGCTGCTGCCCACCATTCCCCCGGCCGTGCACGGGGGGGTCACGGCAAATTCCGTCGTCACTGAGCTCGGCAACATGACCATTGACGGGCGCAATCACGACCTCGACGGCAACGTAATCGCCGGTGAGGGGACCTTCGGCGTCAGCACGGTGGCAACCCTCACCCAGAGAGGCAACGCCAAACTCGGAGGGACGACGGTGGCGGGCTTGGACTACGCGCCGTCGAAGACTCCCACCTCGGGCATCATCGAACAGGGCGCGACGTATTCCTTTCCGAGCTTGCCAGATGCTGTCTTTGGTCACGACCCCGGTACGCTCAAGGCCCTGGCCCAGGCGGGGGCGGACGGGAGCCAGTATGTGACCGATCCCGCCACTCTGACCTTTCCACTGTCCAGCGTAACCTACGTCGAGTTGGCGGATGGAGCGACCTGGTCGGCGATCGATTTTGGGGCGAGTACGGGTGTTCTCGTGGTACACAACAGCGTCGGAAACGCGACGATAAAGAATCTTAATTCCGGTTCCTTCAAAGGGCTGATTATCGCCGACGACATCGAGAAGATCCACACGACGATCATCGGGGCGGTGATTTCGCTGACCCAGAATCCGTCCGGCAACTGCATCGGCAACGGCAATGGAGAGATACTCTACAGCAGTGCCGCCCTGATAGAGGCATCCTCGGTGTCCACTGGTGGCGATGGCGGCGTCAGTGTCGTTTCCTGGTTGGAGTAGCAGAGCGAATAAGGTGGTCGCTGGTGATGTCGAACACAGGTTCTGCCGAACTTCGCACTGGCCAGTCTCCCCACTCTTGTCGTCAGCCATTTTGCTTGACCTTGCCGTTGCAGGGCAGTATATTGGATCGGGCTGAGAATCGAGAGGTCGGGCATAACCTGTTGTTGGTCAGAGGGTTGCACCGGCACGATTTAGGGTTTCGCAGCTGGCTTCTCAATACTGTGCCCTTTTTTTTGAAAGTTTACTCTCGCTGGTGCGCCTGGTCACGCCGTTACGCGATCTAATGTGCGATCGTTTGGTATGACTTCGTGTTTCAAATGAACGGCAGATACCTCCGGTTGAGAAAGGAGGGTTACACTTTCTCGGGGGCGCCACCAAATCTTTGCTGCACATCACCCGTTTAGACCCACACATAATTGGAGGGCTTTGAATCATGGGACAGACACAACTCCTCATGATCGTACTTGCCGTCATTATCATCGGCATCGCGGTGACGGTCGGGATCACCCAGTTTGGCGAGAGCGCGGCGACGGCCAATCAGGATGCGCTTTCCGCTGATTGCAGCACCGCGATCAACAAAGCTCAGGGCTGGTTCCGCAAACCCACCAGTCTCGGCGGCGGCGGAAACAGCTTCACAGGCTTGACTCTCGCGAAACTTGGAATGAATGCCACCAACGCGAATGGGACTATCACACTCACGGCCACATCAGCTACGGTCATCACGGCGTTGTGCACGAGCGCGTCAGAGACCCAGATGGCTGATGCTGCTAAAAAAATCTTTGTGCAGATGGTCTACACCTCCACCACCGATGCCATAGTGTTTACTAGCGTTATGTAACCGGCCGGCGCCTAGCGGTTAGGCTGACACAACGGTGGGTCATGCGCCGGAGTGGAGAAGGACTTCGTCCTTCTCCACCGGGGATCGGGCCTCGTCTTTTTCAACCGTTGGATTGTACTTAGCTGGATTGTACTTGGGTTGTTTTATTGGATCATGACTGCCCCGATTGTGTGGGGTTTGGATGGGGGTAGGCCTCTGTGAGGCTTACCCCCATTCCGCGATTACGGAGGGAGAATGCCCGAGTTTCGCTATCAGGGGACGGCTGTATCGGGGCGGATCGCCCAAGGGGTCATTACCGCCAGGGGTCGCCGAGAGGCCAGGAAGCGGGTGGAGGAGATCTGCCGCAGGCAGAGCATCCGGCTGACCTCGCTGCAGAAAAAGGCCACGTTTGCGTACAAGGCGCAGCGGGGAAACGAGAAGCCGATCAAGGGTGAGCAGCCGGCGTTTTCCAAAGAGGAAGTGGAGAACGGTCTGCGGAAGCTGAATTTCCGCGTCCTTCGGGTCGAGAAGAAACTCCTGGATTTCAAGCTCAAACCGCCGTCAAACGATATCGTCCTGTTCATCCGCATCTGCGCCGATCTGCTGCGGGAGAATCTCTCGTACGACGAAATCCTTACCCTTCTGGGCAACGATACCCCCAACAAATCCCTGGCCCGGACGATTCGGGAAATTCAGCAGGACCTGAAGGAGGGTAGGGACGGTACTGAGGTCTTCGGCAAGCACGCCGACACCCTTGGACGTTTCACCACCTACATGCTCAGTGTAGCCTCCACCAGTGGCAACATGGCGGAGGTCTACGAGAGCACGGCGAAATTCCTCGAACGAGATGAGGAGTTCAAGAAGAGTCTGAAAAGCGCCCTCATCATGCCCACGGTGATCATCGTCGCGCTGTTTGCCGCCGTCGCCTACTATGTCGCCTACATTTTCCCCGCCACGGCGAAGATGTTCGTCAAGTTCGGCATCGATCTCGAGGCACAGGCGCCGATGACGTACTTCACGCTCAACCTCAGCAATTTCATGCAGGCCAATATCATGTGGCTCGCGCCGGCGTTTGTGGCGCCCATTGTTGGGCTTCTGCTCTATTTTCGCACCACTTCGGGGCGGTACTTCAGAGATCGATTCATCATAAAAATTCCAGTGGTCGGGACGTTGATGCACAAGACGAGCATCGAGATTTTCGCTCGGGTGTTTTACGCGCTCTACTCCGGCTCGGGAGATAATATCAGCGTGATCCGGGTGGCGGCAGAGGCCTGCCGCAATACTTACATGGAGCGCCAGATCAAAGAGGTCGCCCTGCCTATGATGCTCAAAGAGGGACAGGGCCTGGTCGACTCACTCGAGCGCACGGGGGTTTTCACACAGACGGCGATTTCCCGGTTTCGCGCCGGACAGGAGTCGGGCTCCCTGCGCTCGACAACGCTGCAACTGGCCAGTTACTACGAACGCGAAACATCCTACAAACTGAAGAACGTGGTGGAACTGGTGAACGTGCTGATCTCTATGGTCATCATGGTGGTCATGACCGGGCTGACGCTGGTCTCGTCCGAGACGGCGGTCATCAAGCCCGAGAACCCGATGATGAGGTAGGTGGGGAGCATGGCGAAGACCAGGAGCCGGATCGGTCAGATACTCCTCAGCGAGGGAGTCATCGACGATGAGATCGAACAGCGGACGGCCGAGATCCAGGCTCAGAATACAGGGCGAAAGTTCGGTGAGATCCTCGTGCAGGACCTGGGGGTCGACCACCATGCCGTGTTCAGTCGCGTGGCCCGAGTCTACGCTTTCAAGGAGTTCGACTTCGATGACAATACCATAGACGAGGCGGACATCGAGTTTATCAAGGGAACACTCGAAAACCTGCCCGAAGAGCTCCGCACCGAGGCCCTGGAGCGCCAGATCCTGCCGCTGAAACTACTGGACAAACGCCAGGAGATGTTGCTGGTGGTGACGCCGGATCCGACCGATCGCGAGGTCAGCCACATCGCCACCCGCTTCGGCTACCGGCGACCCGAAATCTACTACGGCCGGCGCGACGTGATCGAGGCCCTCATCCAGCAGATCGCGCCCCCAAAGAACGAGTTTCTCGATATTCTCAAAGGCGTAAGCGCGCCGGTTGACGTGGAGGAGGAGGCCGAGGAGGATGGTCTCGACGAGGCCGATCTGGACGCCGAGATCAACCAGAGCATGCTCACCAATCTGGTTGAGGGCTGTCTCGTCGAGGCGGTGAGACAAGGGGTGAGCGACATCCACGTCATTCCCGCGGAGGGCAACCGCACGGAGTTTCACTTTCGCCTCGACGGAAAACTGCGACTGTGGTACTGCCAGGAAGCGACCAAGCCGGAAGCCGTTATCGCCGTCGTCAAGGACCGCTCGCGGGGAGTGGATCGCTTTGAGCGCGACATCGCCCAGGACGGTTTCATCCAGCGCAACGTCGACGGCCATCTGATCCGTTACAGGGTCTCTATTCTACCGGTGGCGGGAAGCGAGCCGGAGCGGAAATTCGAGAGCATTGTCATCCGCATCATCGATGACCGCAATGTCATCACCGACCTAGCCGAGCTGGGGCTGCAGCCCGGTCCGCTGAAGGCCTTCGAGGACGCCATTTCCAGACCTCAGGGGATGGTGATTCTGACGGGCCCAACGGGAAGCGGTAAGAGCACCACACTTATCGCGGCGCTCTACTCAGTGATCGATCCGTCGGTGTGCGTGCTGACGGTGGAGGATCCGGTCGAGTTCATGATTCGCGGTGCGCGTCAGATCAAGATCGGGCCAACGCTTCGCTTCGACGATGCGGTGCGCGCGATTTTGCGGCACGATCCGGATATCGTCATGGTGGGCGAAATGCGCGACCTCGAAACGGCCGAGACCGCGATCAAGCTGGCCAACACCGGCCATCTGACTTTCTCCACCCTGCACACCAACGATGCGCCCAGCGCCGTCTCGCGTCTTTACAAGATGGGCGTCGAGCCGTTTCTGATCTCCAATGCCATCAACATCATCCTGGCGCAACGCCTCCTCCGCACCCTTTGCAAGGAGTGCAAGGCGCCGCTGCTGCTGGAAGAGGCGGAGCGGGATGTTTATCTGAAGGCGGGCATGGGTGAGGAGCAACTCGAGGCGGCAACGCTGTACAAACCCGTGGGCTGTCCGGAGTGCGAGGATTCCGGGTACAAGGGGCGCGCAGGTGTGCACGAAGCGCTGGCCTTTACCCCTGAGATCCGCAAGCTCATCATCGCGGCGGGAGAATCCGTTGACGAGGAGGCCATACGAGTGGAGGCGCGAGCCCAGGGGATGATGACACTGAGGCAATCGGGGCTGGTGAGGGCCGCTGCCGGAGAGACTACCCTCGAAGCTGTGTTGGCGGCGACGACGATGGATGAGTAATGAATACCGGCCAGCTACTTCTGGTGATCGCGGCGATATCTCTTCTGTCGACGATCGCGCTGTCGATAAACAGGACCCTGCTCGACAACGACACCATGATGATCGAGGCCCAGTCGGGCGTGCTGGCAGTCTCTCTGGGCCGTGGCGAAATAGACAGGAACATCCGGGTGGACTTCGAGTCACTGGCAGTCGGGGAGACGGTGGACACCCTGTTCACCCCGTATTCAGCTTTCGTGTGCACGACTCAGGTCGATTACGTCGAAGCGGCGGCGCCGTCGACCGCCGTGGCCGGGCCCACATCGCTGAAGCGGGTCCAGGTGACGGTATCCAGCGATTACATGACCGGGGCGGTCACGTTTAGCGCCCTGGTGGGGGATTACTAGCCCATGCCCGGTGACCGGCACCTGCTGTTGCAGGACTTTACTTCGGCCCAGAGGGAGGCCTTCCTCGGGATGGGCGCACTGGAGCGCCACCCGGTGCAGGCGGTGCTGCTCGAGGAGCATTTGGTGGGCAGCGAGATGCTGATTATCGAGGAAGGGGTGGTGTCGGTGTGGGCTGGTGACGTCAAGATCAACGAAGTGTGCGCTGATAGCATCGTCGGCATTTCCGCCCTCATCGAGCCCCATCCGCGCACGGCTACCCTGGTCGCAGAAACCGAGGTCCGCGTTCGTCGTTTTGCCCGGGCGAAAGTGCTCAAGCACCTCGAGGGAGTCTCTGCCAAGCTGTTTCACACCTTCTTCGTCAATGCTTTTCGAATCCACATGAACCTCGTCCGGCAGTGCGAGGAGCGCATCGTCCAGCTCGATCGAGAGCTCAACGCAAAGTAGGCGATTCCATGGCCGTCTGGCTCGATATAATCGGATCTTTCGTCTTCGGCGCGCTGCTGGTTATGAACGTGCTGCGAATGAACAGCGATATGACGGCTCAGACGCACCGGAGCACTATGGCGTATGCGGCGCAAAATAGCGCCATAGGCCTCGGGCAGATCGTCGAGGAAGATCTGCGCAAGATCGGCTATGGCGTCACGGGCACTCCCGTAACCCTCGCCGATTCCTCGCAGATCCGATTCCTGGTGGATTTGACCCCTTTTGGCTCGGTGGACACCGTATATTATCAGTTCGGGAGCCTGGTGAGCCACACGATCAATCCGAACGATCGCGTCCTCTACCGGACGCTTGGCAGCAGTACCGGCAGCACTACCGACACCTTGCGCCTGGGCCTGACCAACTTCGCCCTGAGCTACTTTGATACGAGTGGCGACTCTCTCGCGCTGCCTGTAACTTTGGACGCCATTCGGCATATTCGACTCGACTTGACCGTGGAGAGCACCTCCCCGTATGACACCACCTATGCACAAGCCTTTATGCAGCTGCGCATCTGGCCGAAGAACTTCGGCTCTTAAGCGTGGCGTGCGGGCAGCCGGCACACCGGACGCGCGCAGACCAGGCTCGGGTAGACCGGGCTCGGGCAGACCAGGCTTAGGCGGGCGAGCCGGAACCGACGGTCTAAGATCATGGAGCTAACCGAGATTCTGGGAAGGGTCACGGCTCAGGTGCCCGACAATCTGTCAGGTGTGGAGAGACAGAGACTGGTGGGTCAGCTAGTGGTGGATCTGTCCAAGGAGGAGGGAGACCTGCTGCGCGCGACCGTTAACGGTCTACTGGCCAAGATGGACGAGAAGGGGGCGTCGGATATCGACCTGGGGGGGACGGGGTGCCGAGGTCTGGTGTGGTATCGGGTCTACGGGGAGAAGGAGCCCGACGACAGCACCGAGACCTTGAGCGAGGACGAGACCGACGTGATGCTGCACAGCCTGTTGATGGAGAGCCAGCGGGATTTTCTTTTTGAGCACCGAAATCTGGATTTCTCCTACACCATGCAGTGGCAGGCGCAGGATTTCCGCTTTCGCGCCGACCTCTACTTCGACCTCGACCACCTGGCCCTGAACATGCGCTTGATCGCCACTGACATCCGACCTTTTAAGGGGCTGGGTCTACATCCAAACGTAGTCAGGGCGATCATGCTGGCCTACGACAAGCAGGGGTTGACCCTGGTCACCGGAATTACCGGCTCGGGCAAGAGCTCGACGCTCGACAGCATCATCGACGCCAACAACCAAACGGTCGCCGCTCACATCGTCATTATCGGCTCGCCGATCGAGACCATCCATCCGCCCAAGCGCTCGATTGTCCGCCACCGCGAAGTGGGGCGCGATGTCCTGTCGTTCAAGGCCGGTGCCGTCCAGGCCCTGAGGCAGGACCCGGATATAATCGTCATTGGCGAGATGCGCGATCCGGAGACCATTATCACGGCTCTGGAAATAACCGATAGCGGCCACAAGGTCTTTTCAACGCTGCACACGGCTTCGGCGGTGGAGAGCATCGACCGGATCATCGGCGAGTGTCCGGCGGTCGAACAGAACCGCGTGCGGGAGCGTCTGGCCGACGTGCTCAAGTGTTGCCTGTCGCAAAAGCTGGTACCGAGCCTGGACGGAAAACGCGCCCTGGTCAAAGAGGTGCTGCTGGTGAACGGATCCGTCCGGGCAGCCATCAAGAACGAGAACACGAACGAGATCTACCAGATGATGTACGAGGGGAAGGACCGGGGGATGAACACGCTGGAGCAGGACCTGAAAAGGTTGGTGGAGGAAAAGAAAGTCTCGGCCGAGGAAGCTATGAATCACTCCAACAACAAGCGCCGCATGGAGGAACTGCTGTGAGGCGCCGATCGTGGTTCTGGAGCAGCGCGGCGAGTTTCTGTGTCGTCGCCGTTGTCTTGGTGGGGGGCTGCGACGAAGCTGACAGGAGTGTGGATGTTACCGCGGACAGAGATTTCACCCTCGAACTGGCGGTGGTGGACCGCTTTGTGCAGATCGATGACGAAGTAGCCGTGACCCTGCGTTTCAGGCGCACCGACAACAGCAATCTGACGCAGGGGATGAGCGGTGAGATCGTCATTACCACCACCTCGCACGGCGAGGTGAGCAAGTCGAGGATAGTGCTGGATATAACTGACAACAGCACGGCCCAGGTCGTTGAGACGCTGGTCTTCACTGCCAGGCGTCCCGGCATCGCGGAGATTCGCGCGTCGTTTATCGACGCTTCGGCCGTAGTCGAAGTGGTGATCTCCAACATCGTCAATTAGGAGAATAGGGCAGCGTGATCAAGGCGTTTTCCAGTCTGATACTGTGGACATCGGCGGTGATGATAGTCGCTGTCGGGTGCGACGGGCCTACGTCGAGCTCGCGCCAGCCGCACGATCTGCTGATTGTCTCGGGTAACAATCAGAGGGGAGATCCCGGCCATCAACTCGAGGACGAACTGGTAGTAAAGGTGGTGGATCGCAGGGGGCGGCCCGTGCCTGGGGTTACGGTAACCTTTGAGGTGACCGCGGGTGACGGTTTCCTCTCACCTGCCGTCGTGGTGACGGCCGGCAATGGTCTGGCGGTGACGCGCGGCACTCTGGGTCCCACGGCCGGGCCCAATACGATTACGGCCACGTTCGACGGCCTCGATGGTCTGCTTCCCACTTTCAACGCGCTAGCCGCGGGGGAGGTCGATGAGGAGAGGGGGATAGCCCGGCCGGCGGCGGTCATCTCCGTCGAAATCGCCGACACGGTACTCGTCGCCGACGGCATCAGCGCAACGAGGATCACCGCGACCGTCCACGACAGCGTCGGCAATGGCGTGGCCGGTGAGGCGGTGCAGTTCAGGGTCGATGCCGGCACGATCGAACTGGTTGTCCAGACCGACGCGGCGGGCCAGGCCACTACGACCTACCTCAGTGCCGTGAACCCGAATGGGGTCCAGGTGGTGACGATAGAGGCGCGGTCGGGCAACCTCGTCGACGAGGCGACGCTACGGCTACTGGGGGTGCGGCTGGTCCTTGCAGCCGATGAAGATTCACTGGCCGCCGACGGTATTTCTCAAGTGACCGTCACCGCCGTTGTCACCACCGAAGGAGGCGATCCAGTAGCCTTCGTGCCGGTGGATTTTGCGGCGACCCTCGGGACGCTGTCCGCCGGCAGCGCGCCGACCGACGTCACGGGCAGGGCGTCAGTAGTGTACACGAGTGTAGCGAGCTCGAGTGATGTAAGCGGTGTTGAAGTGCGCGCCAGGAGCTCTGGCCTCAATGCTGCGACGCGGTTGCATCTGCTTGGGGTGCGACTCACTCTCGTGGTATCGCTGGATACGATCGCGGCCGACGGGAGCTCACAGTCGATCGTGCAGGCCGATGTCCGGCGCACCGACGGTGCGGCCGTCGTCGGCCAGACGGTGCGCTTCCAGACGACGCTCGGCACGCTGTCGTCCGAGGAGGTGGAGACCGACGCGCAAGGCGGTGCTCAGACCATTCTGGTGGCCGCGTCTGAGACCGGTGCGGCAACGGTGTCGGCCCATTTTGGCGGGGGGGACGGTCTGGTTGAGCGCGCCTCCGTCGCTTTCGTCAAAGGCAGGCCGGTCAGTATCGTGCTGATCTCGGTAGAACCGCCCGCGATCGGCGTGCGGGCTTCGGGGGACAACGAAACCGCGATCGTCACCTTTGAGGTCCGCGACGAGCGCGGCAACACGGTGGCCGACGGCTTGCTGGTCCATTTTCGACTCGACACATCTGCCGATGGCGGTGAGCAAGTGGGCCCGGACAGCATGGCGACGGTGGGTGGACGGGTGCAGGCAGCGGTCAGCAGTGGCACGCGGGCGCGAACCGTGCGGCTGATTGCCGAGACCACGCTGGCCACGGGAGAGAACATCCGCTCAACGCCGGTACCGATCGCCGTCAGGGGTGGGCTGCCAGACCAGGATCACTTCAGCCTGGCCTCGGAGCCACTCAATCTGGCGGGCCGGGTGTTGCTTGGACTCGAGGGGAAGATCACCGCTTACGTCTTCGACAAGTTTTCCAACCCGGTCCCGACCCGGACTTCGATCCGCTTCCGCACCGACGGTGGCGGAATTCAGGGAGCGGCGCAGACCAATGAAAATGGCCAGGCGACGGTCACCCTGTTCACAGCCGCGCCGGTTCCTCCCGGGCCTGAGTTTCTGGCCACCATAACCGGTCAGACAGTCGATGAAAACGGGCGTGACATAGAGGCCTCAACCCTCATACTCTTCAGCGGCCCCACCGATCCCATCGAGCTCACCGGAGCCGGCGCTGACTCAGTGGTCGCCGGCGCCCTCTCGATTCCCAATGGCGGCGACCAGATCGTCACCTTCCGGGTCAGCGACGACAGCGGCAACCCGCTCATGGGGGGGAGCACGATTCGCATAACCAGCGACATCGCGCGCGTGTCGGGAGATGCCAACGTCACCATTCCCGATGCCCTCAGCGGCAATACCGAGTTTTTTATCGTAGTGGCCGATCCCAACCCGGTTGAAGATCCGCCGGAGCCCCCCCGGTCCGGTTCGGTGGTGATCGACGTCCGGTCACCCAATGGCAATCGCCAGCTGACCTTTGGCTTGACGGTGGATTAGACAGTGAACATTCCCATCAGGATCCCCGGGGGCGGCACCAACGAGGCCCTGGGGCTGCAGATCGACGGCGATCAGGTCCACCTTGCGCATTTGCGCCGGGAGGGCGACAGGACGGTGCTGGTCGGACTCCACAGCGCCGGACTGGTGTCTCGGCTCGATGTCGAAGAGGAGGAGGAGGAAGGTCCAGCGCCAGAGGACGTGGGAGATATCCTGGGATTATCGGATGACCCGGTGCTCGACATCCCCGAGACTGCGGAATCCCCCAGCGAGAGCGAGGAGGAGCCCGTGGGATCGAACAGCGACGTGCTCTACCGCCTGCTGGGTCAGTTTCCGCTCAAACAGTGCAGCCTGGCGTTTTCCATGGTGGAGACGGGCGTCTTCTTCACGACGTTTGACGACGATTTCGGTCTCAAGGGAAAGAAGCTGAGGGACCGCCTGCTCGAGGAGGCGGCCAAGGTCAGCACCTCCGACAATCCCCTGGTACTCAAGGAACGACAGACTGCCTTCAAGATCGGCGAGCAGCGGCTGCTGTCTATCGTTCACGAGGATCCGCTGGTGATTCTCGATCTACTCGACCAGCTGAAACCCTTTGTGGGGCGACTCCAGATCGGTTTGATCGAACCTCTCGAGATCACCCTGATGAATCTGGTGCGACTGGCCTATCCGGCCGATGACCAGGTGACAGCCATCGTCTTCACGGGACAGGACTTCAGCCGCGTCATCTTCATGAGGGAGGGCGATCACCTGGGCATTTCCCAGCCTATCCACGAAGGCGTCGGTTCGCCGCAGGCACTGCGCACGATTTACAGCCGCATCCTCTTTGAGCAGGACGAGGCGAATCTTCCCGATATCGGCCGCGTGATTCTGACCGGTGGGTGCCGCCAACTCGACGCGCAACCGTTCTTCGCCCAGCAGTTCCCGAATTCGGAAGTCGACTACCTCGCACTTCAGGAGCTCGACCTGAGCAAGCTTGACCTGAGCGAGGTCGCCCTGAGCGAGGTCGCCCTGAGTGAGGTAGCCAGGGACACAGGGAATCGAATTTCCACCTTTTCCGTGCCCATCGGGCTGGCATGGAAATCACTTCGCGCAAAAAGCCCTTCTTTCTATCCGGTTAACTTCCTTCCCAAAGCGCGGAGAAAGCAGCAGAACCCGCTGGAGCTGGCGTGGCATGGTCTCGCGCTTCTGGCCGCGCTCGTGGCCACGGTCCTTTTCATCGGGTTCAAGGGAAAGACGCAGATCGCGGTGATCGAAGAACTGCAGCTGGAGGTCGGACTTGACCAGCAGCAGATCGAGGAGAACAGCTCCTATCTGCAGCTGCTCGACGATCTTTACGCCAAGGTTGCCGACTACGAGCGCAACTTTGCGCTCATCGATACGCTGGCGACACGGCGAGCGCCGGCCAGCACAAGGCTCGAGGAAGTAGCGGCAGCTTTCCGGAGCACCGGCGGGTTGTGGCTGGAGCGCTTCTCGACCTCCGAGGGAGACATCGACGCCCAGGTCGGCGCGAGGCTGTCAGCACCCAGAGATGTATTCATGTATGGCAAGGCCTCGAATCGCGCCCGCGTACCCGAGATCGCCGAAAGGTTGGGAGATGGCTACATTCAGTCCATCATCCGAGCTGAAATTCGCGGCAGAACCGTATACGAGTTCGATCTGAAGGTGCCAATGGTGTCGTCCCGCACGGAGCCTTGACTTTGTCCTATGCGCTGCGAAACAGCATCGTTTTCGTCATCCTTCTCGTCGTGGTCTCGGCTGTGGGCTTCTACTGGGTGGGCATGCGCGGGGCCGGTCAGGTGAAGGCTCTGGTCGAAAGCCAGAAGGAGCTCCGGATCGATCTCGACAATATCAATTCGGCGCTGTCGGTGTACGACACCACTCGGGCCCAGTTGAGCCGGCTCAAGATGCGCTGGCAGGCCCGAAGTCAGACCGTTCCAGCCACGGACACGCCGGCGCGAACCCTGACCTATATCGATCAGTTCCTCGCCGCGGCCGAGGCTCGCGTCAATTTCGACTTCATATTCACCGAGCGGGTGGACAAAGAGGACTACAGCTATAACACCTATGCACTTCAGGGCAAGGGCCGCTTCGAGGACATCTACGCCCTGGTCTGGTATCTCGAGCATGGGCAGCGGTTCTACACCGCCGATGGACTGCAGCTCGAGTACGTCGAGCCCGCTTCGACCAATCGATCGGCCCGCTGGGACTGGGTGAGCTTCAAGATGATAATCCGCGCCTATTTCGAGCCCGAGAGCCGGGTCGAGGACCTGCCGCCGCTGTTGGAATTCCGCCGGCCAGAGCACCGGCCCCACAACCTGTTCCGGCCGCTGATAACGCGCAGTCTGCCGTCGAACCGCCAGGGCCTATTCGACGTCGAAGGCGCGACGCTCAGCGCCCTGACGGAAGAGGTCGCCTATGTGGTGGATCGCAAAGGCAAGATGCAGGTCCTGCGGAAGGGAGACCGCGTCTTCATGGGGCGTCTGACCAGGATCGACATGGGGCGTGGCCGCGTGGAATTCGAGCTGAACAGGGGCGGAATCTGGGGACGCCATACTCTCACGGTCGGATCGGGGGCGCACTAGTGTCCCGTCTGTCGAACCGGCGTCAGCGCCTCCGCGGTACGAAGATCCGCGAGGATCTCCGGCGTCCGGCCAGCACACGCGACCGAGGAGGATTGTCGGACCCTCCCAGGGCGCGGCACGCAGCTGGGCGGGATGGATCGGCAACCGAAGGCAGCGTATTTGTCGGGGACACTATGATGGGACGGATGACGCGCACAGGGATTGTGTTGTGCCTGCTGATCAGCGCTAGCGGATTTGGGCGGGTGGCCCAGGCACAGGAGGTGACCGCAAACGGGTTTACCCCCGAAGCGGAGCTGATTACCCTGGGGGCTGACACCCAACTCGATCAGGCCCTCCGTATCATGAGTGCTTTTGCGGGGCGGCTCATCGTGGACTCTCGGCACCTGACCGTGCCGATCGGCATCGACATCAGCCGCGAGCCCTGGCCTCGAGCGCTGGAGCGCATCGCCGCGCAACACGGGCTCGCGGTCTCGGACCAGGTGAGTCACCTCGAACTCGTGCTGGGAGGAGTGATTTCGGGAGGCTCGGTGGAATCCGGGGCGACCGTCGACAGTCGAGAGGTCAGCATCAAGGCGATCTTCTTCCAGGCCGACCGCTCAGCCTTGCGGGAGCTGGGTGTAGATTGGGGCACGCTGAGTGGCGGTCGCGTCGATGTGAGGGCCTCCCAACTGGGAGCGTCCAGAGTTACCAGCGATCAATTTTCGGTCGGGTTCGCCGCCAACATATCGCGCAGTCTGAGCATCGAGGCTCTGCTGAAAACATTCGAGTCCGAGAATGCCGGAGAGGTCGTGGCGCGCCCCCAGATCAAAGTCCGAAGCGGTAAAGTGGGCCGCATTCAGGTCGGCACCGACTTCTCGATCACGACGGCTGATTTCGCCGGCAATGCGATCACACAGTTCTTCAGCACCGGCACTATCCTGACCGTAAAGCCGGTTGTACATACCGAAGACGACATCGATTTTATCGAGCTCGAGGTCGAGGCGGAGCGCAGCTCGGTGGTCGACCCGGTGCGAAATCTGATTAGCAAGACCGTAGCCAAAACCTCCGTTCTGCTCAGGGACGGGGAGCAGACGGCCATTGGCGGGCTCTACGGCGAAGTTGTCTCGGTATCGCGCAACGGGGTGCCATTCCTCAAGGACCTGCCGGCTTGGATGTTCGGTTTGCGTTATCTCTTCGGGCATGAATCGACTCAATACAGCAAGACCGAGCTCGTGGTGATGCTGAAAGTCGATCTTGTGCCCAGCGTGCGAGAGCGCGTCGAGAGACTATCCAGGGAAACAGGGAAGGCGAAATGACCACGGTATCGGGGAGGCCTCCCGCCATGTCCGATGATCTCGAGGTGCTTTTTCGCGGCTTGCCCGACGAAGACAGCAGAGCGTTTCTGGCGCTGGGAGTGTCTGTGCCCTTCGAGGCGGGTCAGGTCATTCTCCCCGCGGGCCGGAGCGACTGGGATATCTATGTGATTGAGGCGGGCGAGCTCTCGGTCTGGGTGGGCAACGCCCTTATCGGCACCTTCAAGAGGGGCCAGACCATCGACACATCTTCCATTCTGTTTCCGCAGATACAGTGGTCGGCGGTGCGCAGCGATACCGCTGGCAGGCTGCTGAAGATTCAGCGCGAAGCGGTCATGGGATTCTTTGAGAGTCGCGCTCAACGCGTCTTTCAGCAGTTCTGTGTGAACCTCTTCAAGGTATGGGTCGAGGTACTCAGAGATCGCAACGCCCGCATCGCCGATATCCAGGGCGAGTTGCTGTACGCCCCCAAGCCCGGCGCCAAAGAGCGTTACTCGATTCTGGTGGTCGACGACGAGGCAATGGCGGAGTTCTTTGGCGAGCGCTACGATGTGATCACGGCGCCTGACGGCGCCGGAGCGATCGAGAGTGCGCTGACCCAAAGGCCCGACTTGATCCTACTGGATCTGCGCATGCCCAACGTCGACGGCTACGAGGTGTGCAAGCGGCTGAAGACACATCCCGAAACCGGCTATATCCCCATCATCATGCTGACGGCCCTGGATGCCACCCCGGACAAGGTGAAAGGGATGATGTACGGCGCCGACGAGTACCTCACCAAGCCGGTGGATCTGGTCTTCCTCGACGAGACGGTGAGCCGGGTTCTGGCCAAGGTCTACGAGTGACGACGGCGCCTCTTGGCCGCCCCATCTCGCTCATCACCAACCGGGCCCAACATGTGTGATCATAGTGCGGAAGAACTGCTTGCCGAGAACGCCGCTTTGCGCCGCGAACTCGTCGATGGAAAAACCATGGGAACTACGTTTCCTGCGTGGCACACGCTGCTAATGACCTTCTGGCCGAAGGGGAGATCACCGAAGCAGAGAAAGACGAAATTGTCTCCGGGGCAGGCGAATCGTCCTGCGGCAAGAAGGCAAAGAAATAACAGCGGGTAACCGGCTGCACGGCTGATGGCGTGAGTCCGGCAGTGGTTCAGAATCCTGGGGAAGGTTGAAGGTCAAGTCCGCGGCGTAGAGGCGCCGCGGGCTTCACTGTGTACGGGGGTAGTCGAGCTTCCGCCAGTGGATGGTGGCCGGCCAGCCGTTTCTCTTCAGGCGAGGTCCTGGTGGACGGCGACATCATTCAGGGGCGCATACGCACGTTTAGACCGAAGTTCCAGCGCAGTTTGAGGTTTAAGTGACTGTGGGACCGATATTTGAGCCTTGTTTTACTGTCATTGTGTAGTCATGTAATGTGCGTTGGTATTCGGAATATAGCTTGCTTTAC
>Ga0066376_10001334_pt1 | contig 23936 bp, 23 predicted proteins | sample Knorr_S15_td_Bot_FD_77009 | JGI IMG/M metagenome (GOLD analysis project Ga0066376, IMG submission 77009) | Marine microbial communities from Southern Atlantic Ocean transect - Knorr_S15_td_Bottom_ad_5009_LV_A | ecosystem: Environmental > Aquatic > Marine > Oceanic | place: Southern Atlantic...
GGCGCGGCCGGTTACCTTATCGACGCCGTCGGGACGGATCGTGCGTTTGCCAATCCAGCGATAGCCGTTACCGCCATCCGCCGCCATCCCTAAGCCCCCTTGGCGTCCGCCGCAACCTCAAGCACCGAGCGGATGATCTTGTCGTAACCGGTGCAACGGCACAGGTTTCCGGCCAGCCAGTACCGTACTTCGGTTTCGCTCGGGTCCGGGTTCTTGACCAACAGCGCCTTGGCGGCGATCAGAATACCCGGCGTGCAGATGCCGCATTGCAAGGCGGCGTTTTCGAGGAATTTCTGCTGCAAGGGGTCCAGCTTGTCGCCGTCCGCCATGCCTTCGATGGTTTCCACATCGGCGCCTTCGGCTTCGACGCCCAGCACCAGGCAGGCACAGACCAGCCGTCCATCCACCATCACGCTGCACGCGCCGCAATCGCCGGACCCACAGCCTTCCTTGCTGCCGGTCAGGCCGAGTTCGTCGCGCAGCACATCGAGCAGCGTCTGGCGGGTGTCGCACAGGAATTCGACCGGTTCGCCGTTAATCGTCGTCGTTACATGGGTTTTAGCCATCAGTTGCTCCCCGCGCGGGTCAATGCGATTGCAGCCGCCCGGCGGGCCAGGACCCCGGAGACCTTTGTTCTGAACGCGATCGTGCCGCGCTTGTCGTCGATTGGCGATGCCGCGGCTTGCGCGGCTGCATCCAGCTCCTGCATGGCCGCATCGTCCAGCTTGGTGCCGATCAGCGCTTTGGCCGCCGCATCGACGATCAGCGCGCGCGCCGCAACCGCGCCGAGCGACACCCGCGCATCGATGCATACGCCATCGTCGTCGAGCGTCAGATCGACCGCGGCGCCGACCACGGCAATATCCATTTCGGTGCGCGGGATGAACCGCAGATAGGCATCGCCGGAATGCGGCGGGCGCTTGGGCAGGGTGATCGACACGACGATTTCGCCGGTGGCCAGCGAGGTCTGTCCGGGACCGGTCGCGATGTCTTCGACCGGCGCCTCGCGCCGGCCATTCGGGCCAACGATATTGCACACCGCGCGCCCAACAATCATCGCCGGAACGCTATCCGCCGCCGGTGAGGCGTTGCACAAATTGCCGCCAAGCGAGGCGCGGCCCTGAATCTGCGTCGAGCCGACCAGGTCCATCGCTTCCACCACGCCGGGCCAGGCCGACTTCAGGGTCGGATGCTCGCCCATTTCAGCGCTCGGCACCGCAGCACCTATGGTGAAGACGCCGTCATCTTCCGATATCGTCATCATTTCAGCGATCTTCTTTACGTCAATCACCAGCGACGGCGAAACCATGCCGGCCCGCAACTGCACCAGCAGATCGGTTCCCCCGGCCAGAATCCGGCCGCCGTCACCGGCGTCAGCCAGCAGGGCCACGGCTGCTTCGACCGAATCCGGCGCTTCAAATTGCATTATATCCATGTCACTCCCTTAACTTCTCAAACCGCTACCGTGTCGACGTCACGCGCGATAGAAGCCCCGCGCGTATCGTCCGCATCGCCGCGCCCGGGACATTTGGAATTTCCCGCCGCACGCCTGACGCGATGTCCATGAATTCGTGCCGGACGAATTATATTGCTGTACGAAGCCGCCCGCACGCCCCGTATCGCTTCGACAGCATCATTGTGTAAAAGCATACAACCCCGCACCGCCAGCATCAAGCGCCGCCGTTTGCGCCGCCGCAAAAGCGGGAAATTGCGAAAATTTCACGAAATCTTGATCGCCAATTTCACAATCCATTGCCGCCGCGCGGTTGCCCTTTTCCCGCATCGCGCCTATTTTATCCTTAGGGGCGCGATAAAGTGGAACGTGAAAATGCCTAACTTGTTCAAGCAAGGGGGCGTCGCGGCCATCCTTTTCGGGTCGCTGGCGTTGGCTGGTTGTCAATCCACCGGACCCTATCAGCCCGATGTCGCCTGGGCCGGAACTAAGGACGCCGTGGTCCTGATGACCGCGCCGGAATTCCAGAACACGCCATCGCGGCATGTCGTCTTCACCGATATCTGGCAGCGCGAGGAATATGCGCTGTTTCAGGGCGGCGGCGCACAGGCCGAAATAATCTATGCGGCCTCGAACGAACGCGATACCGTCGCGTTGAACAGCTATCTGACCGTCGAGCGGATGGTGAACACCTGGAACATCGCCCGCAATAACACGGTGACTTGGGGCCAGTCGGGCCGGGTCGGCGCGCCGCTGGGCGCGTATTTCTACCAGCGATTCCGTCTGGCGGACACCAACCGGAACTGTTTTGGATTAATCACCGAATGGGATCAGCGCACCGACGATCCCTACCTCCGCAGTACCAAAATCCTGTTCGGGTATTATTGCGCCCGCGCTGGCGACGCCACTGCCAAGGCGGAAATCGCCGGCCTGCTCGACAATGTGTGGATTCGCGGCATCACCGCGCGCTTCGACGCCCGCTTCACGCCGGTCGCGCCCAGCGGACCCGGATCGGGCCGCGCCGGCGCCACGCTGTTCGCGCAAGCCGGCTCCAGGAATACCGGCAATGCCGCCTTTCCATTCAATCTAGCCGAATATTTCAACGACGCCGACGGCTCGGTCGATCGGCCAACCGGCGGTTGACCGCCTGGCTGCAAACCGGCGGCTGACGGCTCCGCTACATCCGGAAGACGCCGAATCTGGTCGGCTCGATTGGCTTGTTCAGCGCCGCCGAAATCGCCAGCGCCAGCACGTCGCGGGTCTGGGCCGGCTCGATAATACCATCGTCCCAAAGCCGCGCGGTGGCGTAATACGGATGCCCTTCGCGTTCGTACTGCTCCAGGATCGGTTGTTTGAATTCGGCTTCGGCTTCAGCGCTCCAGGTATCGCCGCGCGCCTCGATGGCGTCGCGGCGCACAGTGGCCAGCACGCTGGCCGCCTGCGGACCGCCCATCACCGAAATCCGCGCATTCGGCCACATCCACAAAAACCGCGGTGAATAGGCGCGCCCGCACATGCCGTAATTGCCAGCACCAAAGGAACCGCCGACGGTCACGGTGAATTTCGGCACATTGGCGCAGGCGACGGCGGTCACCAGCTTGGCGCCGTCCTTGGCGATGCCGCCGGCTTCGTATTTTTCACCGACCATGAAGCCGGAGATATTCTGGAGAAAAATCAGCGGAATTGCGCGCTGGCAACATAGTTCGATGAAATGCGTGGCCTTCAGCGCCGATTCCGAAAACAGGATGCCGTTATTGGCGACGATGCCGACCGGATAGCCGTGCAGATGGGCGAAACCGCAAACCACCGTCGTGCCGTACAGCAGTTTGAATTCATCGAATTCGCTGGCATCGACAATGCGCGCAATCACCTCGCGGATATCGTAGGAATGACGCCGGTCGATGGGCACCACGCCATTCAGTTCTTCGGGCGCATGGGCCGGTGGGCGCGGTTCGCGCAAGGCCAGGCCGACGCGCTTGGTCCGGTTCAAGGTGGCGACGATCCGCCGGCAGATCGCCAGCGCATGGGCGTCGTCGTCGGCCAGATGATCGGTCACCCCCGACGTGCGCGAATGCAGATCGGCGCCGCCCAGATCTTCGGCCGACACCACTTCGCCGGTCGCCGCCTTCACCAGCGGCGGCCCGGCGAGGAAAATCGTCCCGGTTCCCTGGACGATGATCGATTCATCCGACATCGCCGGAACATAGGCGCCGCCCGCCGTACACGACCCCATGACGGCGGCGATCTGGGGAATGCCGAGACTGCTCAAGGTCGCCTGATTGTAGAAGATACGGCCGAAATGCTCGCGGTCGGGAAAGATGCCGTCCTGGTGCGGCAGATTGGCGCCGCCCGAATCGACCAGATAGATACAGGGCAGATTGTTCTCTCGGGCGATTTCCTGCGCCCGAAGATGCTTCTTTACCGTGATCGGATAATAGGTGCCGCCCTTGACCGTCGCGTCATTGGCGACGATGACGCATTCGGCGCCCGAAACCACGCCGATGCCGGTGACGATCCCCGCCGAGGCGATATTGTCGTCATACATGCCATCGGCGGCGAGCGGCGAGAGTTCGAGAAACCGCGCGCCTGGATCCAGCAATCCGCGCACCCGTTCATGCACCGGCAGCTTGCCGCGCGCGATATGGCGCGCCATCGATGCGGCGCTGCCGCCCTTCGCGGCAGCGTCGATTTTTTCCCGCAGATCGGCGACCAGCCCGTCCATCGCCTGGGCATTGGCCTTGAATTCCTTCGAGCGGAGCTTGATGGCTGTTTGGAGTACCGGCATGAAAAAAGCGCTTTCAGTGGAGAAGACCGAAGGACCCGCAAGCCCTACCAGGGAATATCGAAGCCATCATAATTGATGAAACGGCCGCTATCTTTCAGGGTCAAGCGGTCGATCACGTTGCAGATGCCATGGACGCTGACTTTCACGTCGATGGCCGCGCCAGGGCCACCCATGCCGGTGCGCACCCACCCTGGATGAAACAGCGTAGCGCCGATTCCGCGCGGTGCCAGATCGACCGACAACACATTCACGGCGGCGTTCAGGCACGCCTTGGCCGAACGGTAGATCATCGCGCCGCCGGCTTTGGACTGGGCGATGCTACCCATCAGGGAGGAGATGAAAACCATCTGCCGGCGCTGCGAGGCGGCAACGTTATCGGCGAGTGCGGCCGCGACCCGGACCGGGGCCAGCGCGTCGACCGCCACGACCTGCGCCCAGGCGTCGAAATCGATCGACCCCAGATCGTAATCGCGCGGCCCGTAGATGCCGGCATTGTTAAGCAATACATCGATCGGCTCCCCGTCCAGTGCCGCCGCCAAGGCGGCCACCGAATCGCCGTCGCCGACATCCAGCGCCAGCGCATCGCCGTCATAGGCATCGGGATCGCGGCACGTCGCGATCACGCGCCAGCCCGCGGCCTCGAAATGGCGAACGAAGCCCTGGCCAAGACCCCGGTTGGCACCAGTGATAAGCACGGTTGGCATAAGCCGTCCTAAAAGCCGGTAATTCTCACGAGGATCATCGCCATGCCGCGCACCGGGCGCGCATCATTCGATCCGGCGTCACCGTCAGGCGGCGCGGCCGGTGCGCCGTCGAATTTCATGCATGTGGCCTTCATTTTCCAAGCCCATCCTTTCGCGCCGGACCGCTTAAAGCGGCTTGCCGGCCTTGGTAACGAAGCGCAGCGCGCCATCGACAATCCGCAAGGCCATGTCGATATCGGGATAATCGACCTCGTCGCCGTCGCTGCGGTCGCCAATTTCAAGATAACTTGCCGGATGGCCGCTCTTGTTCACCAGATGATGCCCATCGGCAACCCCAGCGGGGAAGCCAGCCGCCATGCCCGCCTGCAAGACCTGTTCGCCGGCATCGCTGATCAGGACCAGTTCGCCTTCCAGAACATAGATGAATTCATCCTGCCTGGTGTGCCAGTGGCGCTGCGCGGAACCGGCCCCCGGCGCCAGATGGACCAGATTGACGCCAAAATTCTTCAACCCCACCGCATCGCCCAGCTTGCGCTTCACGCGCGCCTCGCTCACCGCCTTGTAGCGGGCGGGGTAGCTGCTGCCGGTGCGCGATGGCACGTCGAGCGGATCGAAGGCCGGCAGATTTGGTTTGATGCCGTTCATCAGGATGTCTCCTCGAATAACTCGCGGCCGATCAGCATACGGCGGATTTCGCTGGTGCCGGCGCCGATCTCGTATAATTTGGCGTCGCGCAGCAGCCGGCCCGTCGGGCTCTCGTTCATGTATCCCATGCCGCCCAGCGACTGGATCGCCTCCAGCGCCATCCAGGTCGCCTTTTCCGCCGCATACAGGATCGCCCCGGCGGCGTCCTTGCGGGTCGTCTCACCCCGGTCGCAAGCCCGCGCCACCGCATAGACGTAGGCCTTGGCCGCGTTCATTGTCGTGTACATATCGGCAAGCTTGCCCTGCATCATCTGGAAGGTGCCGATCGGCCGGCCGAACTGTTCGCGTTCATGCACATAAGGCACGACCACATCCATGCACGCCTGCATCAGGCCAAGCGGCCCGCCGGCCAGCACCAGACGTTCGTAATCGAGCCCGCTCATCAGCACATTGACGCCGCCGCCCTCTTCGCCCAGCACGTTTTCCGCCGGCACCTCGCAATCCTCGAAAATCAGCTCGCAGGTGTCCGAGCCGCGCATACCCAGCTTGTCGAGCTTGGGCGCGGTCGAAAAACCCTTGAACTTCTTTTCGACCAGAAAGGCGGTGATGCCGCGCTTGCCCGCATCCAGATCGGTCTTGGCATAGACCACCAGGACATCGGCGCGCGGACCGTTGGTGATCCACATCTTGGCGCCATTCAGGATATAGCGGTCGCCTTTGCGCTCCGCGCGGGTCCGCATCGACACCACGTCCGACCCGGCGCCGGATTCGCTCATCGCCAGCGCGCCGATATGCGCGCCCGAAATAAGCGCCGGCAGATAACGGCGCTTCTGCTCGGCGCTGCCGTTCCGGTTGATCTGGTTGACGCAAAGGTTGGAATGCGCGCCATAGGACAGCCCGACCGACCCCGACGCGCGGCTGATCTCCTCGACCGCAACGACATGTTCGGTATAGCCCATGCCGGCACCGCCGAATTCCTCGTCCACGGTAATGCCATGCAGGCCCAGATCGCCCAGCAGCGGCCACAGATCGGCGGGGAATTCGTTCGATTGGTCGATCTGGGCCGCGCGCGGCGCAATGTGGTCGGCGGCGAAGGAACGCACGCTATCGCGCAGCAAATCCGCGGTTTCGCCAAGATCGAAATTCAGCCCCGGCATTTGGTTCGAGATCATGGTCTCTCCTTCGCTTCGATCGCAATTCCTAGCACGGCGTGGCAGTAGGCTAAAACAGGATCAGGACGGCCAATCCAAGGAAGCAGAAAAATCCGACCACATCAGTCACCGTGGTCAGGATGACGCTGGAACCGAGTGCTGGATCGACGCCGGCGCGGTCCAGTCCCAGCGGGATCAGCAGGCCGGCCAGACTGGCGACGATCATATTGATAATCATCGCCGCCCCGATCACCAGGCCGATTTCCAGCGACGAAAACCAGACATAGGCAACCAGGCCGACCAGAACGGCGAAGACCATGCCGTTGATGCCGCCGACCAGCGCCTCCTTGCCAAGGATGCGCGCGGCATTGCTGGCGGTCAATTCCTTCATCGCCAGCGCGCGGACCGCGACGGTCAATGTCTGGGTCCCGGCATTGCCGCCCATCGAGGCGACGATCGGCATCAGCACGGCCAGCGCCACGACCTTTTCGATTTCCGCCTGGAAAAAACCGATCACGGCCGACGCCATGATCGCGGTGGCCAGATTGGCCAGCAGCCAGGAGCCGCGCAGCCGGGTCGTCTCAGCCACCGCTTCGTACAGATCGTCGCTCTGCACGCCGCCCAGCTTGAGGATGTCTTCTTCATGTTCCTCGTCGATCACATCGACCACGTCATCGACCGTTATCACGCCGACCAGACGGCCGGATTCATCGACGACCGGCGCTTCGACCAGCGCGTACTGGCGAAACAGGAAGGCGACTTCTTCTTGATCCGTGACCGCCGGGATCGGCTTGATGGCGGCGTCCATGATGTCCACGACCGGCACGATCCGCTGGTGCCGCAGCAGCGTGCTGGACATCACCACGCCGAGCGGGTGGTGGTCGGGACCGATCACGAACAGCCCGTAGAAGGCGTCGGGCAATTGCGCGTCGCTGCGCAGATAATCGATGGTCTGGCCGACATTCCAGCCGGCCGGAACGGCGGCGAATTCGCGCCGCATCAATCGCCCGGCGCTGTCCTCGGGATAGCCAAGGGCGGCTTCGTAGAGCGCCCGGTCGCCGTCGGGAACCCGGTCCAGCAGCGCCTGGCGGTCCGCGCCGTCCAGTTCCTCGATCAACTCAAGCGCATCGTCGCTTTCCAGCCCGGTGACCATCCGGGCCAGGGCGGCCGGACCAAGCTCTTCGATCAGGTCGTCGCGAACCGCTTCGTCAAGATGCACGAAGACCTCGGGGTCCCATTCACCGCCCAGATAATCTTCCAGAAATTCCCGGTCATGCCCGGACAGCGCCTGCACCAGATCGGCCAGATCGGCGGCGTGCAGCGGCGCCACCAAGGCCCGCAATCCGGCCCGGTCGCGCACCTTGATCGCGTCATGCGCGGCGCGGACAAGATCGTCCGTCAGGCCGTACAGGCCGGTCAAATCGTGACTGCTGGCGACCGGCTCGGCCAATCAGCGCTCCTTAGCTAATCGCGGCTATTCGCGGCCCTGCGCATCGACCACCGCATAGGCGGTCATGTTGACGACGCCGCGCGTGGACACCGACTGGGTGACGATATGCACCGGCGCCGCCATGCCCAGCAGCATGGGGCCGACCGACAGCCCCTCGCCCACCGTCTTCAGCAGGTTAAAGGCGATATTGGCGGCGTCCAGCGAAGGAGCGACCAGCAGGTTGGCGTTGCCGGACAGCCGCGAATTGGGGAACACCCGCTCGCGGATGCCGGCATTGACGGCGGCGTCGGCGTGCATTTCGCCCTCGACCTCCAGATCCGGGTCGCTGTCATGCAGGATGGCGACGGCCTTGCGCATCTTGCGCGCCGATTCGCTGTTACGGGTGCCGAAGTTGGAATGCGACAGCAAGGCAATCTTGGGTTCGATCCCGAAGCGCCGCACCTCCCGCGCCGCCAGCCGGACCATGCCGGCAATCTGCGCCGCACTGGGGTCCACCTTGACATGGGTGTCGCACAGGAAATAACTGCCCTGCGGCAACACGACCAGACTGAGCGCCGAGATATCCTCGACCGTGTCCGATTTGCCGATGATCTGGATCAGATCGACCAGATCCTTTTCATACTGGCCATGGGTGCCGCAGATCAGCGCGTCGGCTTCGCCGCGTTTGACCATCACCGCGCCCATGATCGTCGCGTTGTTGCGGACCAACTCCCGCGCCCGGCCGGGCGTCACCCCCCGGCGCACATTCAGTTCATGATATGTCGCGGCGTACTCTTCTTGCCGCGGATCGGTTTGCGGATCGACCAGTTCGACATCGCCGCCAAGTTCGATGCGCAAGCCAAGTTCCTTGATACGGGCTTCGATCACCGCGCGCCGGCCGATCACGGTCGGTTGCGCCAGCCCGTCATCGACCGCCATCTGCACCGCGCGCAAAATCCGCGGATCTTCGCCTTCGGCATAAACGACCTTCTTCGGGTCCAGGCGGGCCTGCTCGAACACCGGGCGCATGATCTGGCCGGACCGGAATACAAAGGCGGCCAGTTTGCGGCGGTATTCGTCGAAATCGGCGATCGGGCGGGTGGCGACGCCGCTATCCATCGCCGCCTTGGCGACGGCCGGCGCGATCTCGATGATAAGGCGCGGATCGAACGGTTTGGGGATCAGCTTTTCACGCCCGAACGTCCCCACTTGCCCGCCGAACGCCGCCTGGACGATTTCCGAGCTTTCCGCCATCGCCAAATCGGCGAGCGCCTTGATGCAGGCGATCTTCATCTCCTCGTTGATCGTTGTTGCACCGGCATCGAGCGCGCCCCGGAAGATGAACGGAAAGCACAGCACATTGTTGACCTGGTTGGGATAGTCCGACCGGCCGGTGCAGATGATCGCGTCGGAGCGCGCCGCGATGGCGTCTTCGGGGGTGATTTCCGGCGTCGGATTGGCCAGCGCCATGATCAGCGGGTCCTTGGCCATGGTCTTGACCATCTCGCCCTTCAGGGTTCCCGGCGCCGACAGGCCAAGAAAGACATCCGCGCCGGCCAGCGCATCGGCCAGGGTGCGGTGTTTGGTTTCGACCGCGAAATATTCCTTGTACTTGTCCATCCCGCCGGGCCGGCCCTTGTAGATCACGCCGGTGCGGTCGGTGACGATGATGTTTTCGCGCGGCACGCCCAGGCTGATGATCTGATGCAGGCAGGCTTGCGCGGCGGCGCCGGCGCCCGACGTCACCACGCGGATTTCCTCGATCTTCTTCTCGACCACGCGCATCGCGTTATAGATGGCGGTGGCGACGACGATGGCGGTGCCGTGCTGGTCGTCATGGAAGACCGGAATGCCCATCCGCTCGCGCAGCAGCCGTTCGATCTCGAAACAGGCCGGCGCGCCGATATCTTCCAGATTGATGCCGCCGAAGGTCGGCTCCAGCCGGGCGACGCATTCAACGAACTTCTCGACATCGGTCTCGTCGATCTCGATATCGAATACATCGACATTGGCGAATTTTTTGAACAGGACCGCCTTGCCTTCCATCACCGGCTTGGAGGCCAGCGGACCGATATTGCCAAGGCCCAGAACCGCCGTGCCATTGGTGATGACGCCGACAAGATTGCCGCGCGCGGTCATGCTCGCGGCTTCCAGCGGGTCGTCATGGACCAGCATGCAGGCCGCCGCGACGCCCGGCGAATAGGCCAGCGCCAGGTCGCGCTGGTTGGCCATCGGCTTGGTTGCAACGATCTGCAACTTGCCCGGCGGATCCATGCGGTGGTAGATCAGCGCCGCTTTATCGATTTCTTTATCCTGGCTCGATCCCTGGCTCATATCCTGTTCCCCCCTGTCGAACGCAGCGCTTTATGTGCGCCGGTGATGAGCTAACCGAAACCACCCAATCCGCCCCAGATTGTCTTAAACCCAATAAGCCCCGTGCCTTTTCAGGCAATGGTGCGGTCGAGAAGACTCGAACTTCCACGAGGTTTCCCCCACAGCGACCTCAACGCTGCGCGTCTACCAATTCCGCCACGACCGCATGACCCGAAGCAAATTTTATTATAGACTTTCATTCCACGCGAACGCACGGGAAAATTCCAAATCGCCCCAGCCATGGCAAGCATGACGCAAGAGACCGCAAACCAGGCGCTGGAATGGCGCGTGAGCGATGCCCCGGTCGCCTATGACACGGCGCTCCAGGCGATGGATGCGCGCGTCCAGCACATCCGCGACGGCAGCGCCGGGGAGCTGGTCTGGCTGCTCGAACATCCAGCACTGTACACCGCCGGCACCAGCGCGCAGGCCGGCGACCTGCTCGACCCCGGCCGCTTTCCGGTCCACCAGACCGGCCGCGGCGGGCAGTACACCTATCACGGGCCGGGGCAGCGCGTCGCCTATGCCATGCTCGACCTTAACCGGCGCGGCCCCGATGTCCGGCGCTATGTGCACGACCTCGAAGACTGGGTGATCGGCGCGCTCCGCACCTTCAACGTCGTGGGCGAACGGCGGCCGGGCCGGGTCGGCATCTGGGTCGCGCGCGGTGCCGGGCGCGAAGACAAGATCGCGGCGATCGGCGTGCGCATCCGCCGCTGGGTCACCTTGCATGGCATTGCCATCAATCTGGAACCCAACCTCGACCATTATTCTGGCATCGTGCCGTGCGGCATCGGCGGCGAAAACCTCGGCGTCACCTCGCTGGTCGATCTTGGTCTGCCGGTGACGATGGCCGATCTGGACATCGCCTTGAAGGCGTCTTTCGAGCGCGTCTTTGGACCCTTAGCGCCGGAATAGAAAATCGCCAAGCCCGCCGCAAAACGCCGCATCGAAACCAACCGCCCCCATCAATCCGCCGTCGGCAAAGACGCGAACCCGGCCGCCACCGGCGCATCGTGCGGCCACTCGGCTACCCGCGTCACATGCGCCACCGGCGGCCCCGCATGGCACCGCGAAACCATCGCCCGCACGGCGTCGTCATCGCCGGAAAACACCGCTTCGACCACCCCGCCGCGCCGGTTGCGCACCCAGCCGTCCAGCCTTAACCGCTCGGCTTCCCTGGTCACCCAATAGCGAAACCCAACCCCCTGCACCCGCCCCTCGATCACCACACGCACCGCCATCAGAAACCCGATGGGGCGCAAAAACAACCCGTTTTGACGCGCCAAACACCGCTAAATTCAACATAAGTAATTGAAAACAAACAAAACACCCCGTAACCGCGTTCGAAATGTCTACAAATGTCTACATTCCATCCCGGCCTGTATAGGTGAGGCGGGTTTGAGGCTCAATAACATAAATAGGTATATATTGCTAAATCAGAGGATTTCAAGGCCGGGCGACCACCCCGCTCATTCGAATTCCAGTATCGGTTGATCGACGGTCAGGCTGTCGCCTTCGTTGGCGAGCAGGTCCTTGACCACGCCGTCGTGTTCGGCGCGCAGCAGGTTTTCCATTTTCATGGCTTCGACGATGGCCAGCGGCTGGCCGGATTTGACACTATCGCCGGGGCCGACGACGAGGCTGAGCAGCAGGCCCGGCATCGGCGATAGCAGGAAGTTGGAGGTGTCCGGCGGGGTTTTTTCCGGCATCAGGCGGTATAGTTCGGCAATCGGCGGGCGCAGCATGAGTATTTCGCAGGCAACGCCCTGGTGGCTGAGCGCGATGCGGAGGCCGAGGCAGTCGATCTGGATGCAGACCGGAAGGTCATTGACATGGCCGCAAAACAGCGTCTGGCCGGGGCGCCAGTCGGCGCGCACGGCGAAGGGTACGCCGCCGATGGTCACCGCACCGGCCGCATCGGCGCTCAGCGCGACTTGCGCGCCGTCCTTGACGACCGCCACCAGTTCGCGGGCACCGCCTGGTGCGCCCCTGGCGCGGTCTTCCACGCGGCAATGGATCGTGGCGGCGACGGCGGCCAGCAAATGCGGGTCGGCCGGCGCGATATCGGCGGGGTCGAAGCCGCCGGGATATTCTTCTTCGATGAAGCCGGTGGACAAATCGCCGTCCTGAAAGCGGGAATGGGCCATGATCGCGGCCAGGAAAGGGATATTGTGCTGCACGCCGCGAATGTAATAGGCGTCGAGCGCGCCGCGCATCGCGCTAATCGCGTCGGCCCGGGTCGCCCCTTTGGTCACCAGCTTGGCGATCATCGGGTCGTAATGGATTGAAATCTCGCCGCCCTCGCTAACGCCGCTATCGACGCGCACGTCATCGCCGGCCGGCGGCTCGCGGTAGCGAACCAGCCGCCCGGTCGAGGGCAGGAAGTCGCGGAACGGGTCTTCGGCGTAGATCCGCGCTTCCATCGCCCAGCCGTCCAGCGACACATCGTCCTGGCGGATCGACAGGGTTTCGCCGGCGGCGACGCGGATCATCTGTTCGACCAGATCGATCCCGGTGATGGTTTCGGTGACCGGATGTTCGACCTGCAATCGTGTGTTCATCTCCAGGAAATAGAAATTGCGGTCGCCATCGACGATATATTCCACCGTGCCGGCCGAACAGTAATCGACGGCGCGGGCCAGCGCGATCGCCGACGCGCTCATCGCCGCGCGGGTCGCCGCGTCAAGGAAAGGCGACGGCGCTTCTTCGATCACCTTTTGATGGCGGCGCTGGATCGAACATTCGCGTTCGCCCAGATGAATGATGTTGCCATGAAGGTCGGCCAGAATCTGGATTTCGATGTGGCGCGGGTTCTCGATGAACTTCTCGACGAAAATGCGGTCGTCGCCGAAGCTGCTGGCGGCTTCGCTGGCGGCGGCGCGAAAACCCTCCGCTACGCCGGCATCGTCGAAGGCGACCCGCATACCCTTGCCGCCGCCGCCGGCCGACGCCTTCAACATGACCGGATAGCCAAGTTCGCGCGCCGCCGCCAGTGCTGCATCGGCATCGCTGGCCACGCCGGCATGACCCGGCACCGTCGCCACGCCGGCGGCCTGGGCCAGACGTTTCGATTCGATCTTGTCGCCCATTGCCGCAATCGCCTTGACGCCGGGCCCAATGAAGGTGATTCCGGCGGCTTCCAGCGCCTTCGCGAAGCCGGCGTGTTCGGACAAAAACCCATAGCCCGGATGCACCGCTTGCGCGCCGGTTTGGGCGACCGCGCGCAAAATCGCATCGCTCGAAAGGTAGCTTTGGGCCGATGCGGCGGGGCCGATCGCCACCGCTTCGTCGGCCATCGCGACATGACACGCATCGGCATCGGCTTGCGAATAGACCGCCACCGTAGCGATCTTCATCCGTTTGGCGCTGCGCATGATCCGGCAGGCGATCTCACCCCGGTTGGCGATCAGAATCTTCGTGAACAAGGGTGCGGCTACTCCTGCTTCCAGCTATCGGCGCGGCGCCTGACGGCGACGACGACGTCCTTGGGCATCTTGGCGCTGAGCGCCTTGCGGTTGACGCCGGCGGTCCAGTGACCCTGACGCGCCGCCAGGATCAGCCAGAACAGCGCCTCGGAATCGTCCCGCGCAACGCCTTCGCCGCGCGCATAGCGCGTGCCGATATGGTTTTGCGCCTTGGCGTAGCCTTGTTTGGCGGCGCGCAGGAACCACCCGGCGGCGGCCGCCTTATCAACCGGACCGGCGATGCCGTCACGGGTGATCTTGCCCATATTATATTGCGCCCGGTCGAAGCCCTGAAGGGCGGCTTTTTCGATCCACAGCCGCGCCTGGATCCGGTCAATCTTGACGCCGCGGCCATGCAGATAGATCTTGCCCAGCACATATTGCGAGCGCATCAGGCCGAGCTTGGCCGCCCTGGAGAGATATTCCAGACCTTGGGCGTGGTCGGTTACCGCGTCGGCGCCGAACAGATAGCTGGTCGCCAGATTGTACAGCGCGCGCGGCAAATCCTGCGCCGCCGCCTTGCGCCACCAGCCGCGGGCAATTCCGCGGTTTACCGCGACGCCGCGCCCTTCGTCATACAGGATGCCCAGATTATATTGCGCGCGCGGCTCGCCGTCATCGGCCAGTTCGCGCCAGATTCGCCGCGCGGCGGCGAACTCGCCGCGTTGATAGGCCTGGTATCCGTCCTCGAACGATTCCGCCCAAACGCCAGCCCCCGATAGCGACATCGCCAAGGCGATGGTAACGGCAATCGGCCTTGCGGCTTTCCACCAATTCCGGCCGCTCATTGCGCCCTCCCTCCGTGTCGGTATTTCATCGCAATTTTCGCATCCTGATTCATCCCGACGTTGCGGGAAATTTCATCAACCGCATCTGCAAGGCGTCGATCAGCCCGTCGGGACCGTATTTGCGCAGCACGGCGGTGAATTCGGCCCGCTGGGTCGATAGCATGCTCACCCCTTCGATGACCACGTCGACAACCTTGTAGCCGCTCTTGAACTTGCGCACCCGCCAATCGCAACGCAGCGGCGCGACACCGGGCCGTACGATCCGGGTGCGCACGAAAAGACCCTTCGAACCGGCCTTGGCGGTGCGGTAGATCTCGAATTTCTGCCCCGAATAACCGCCAAGCTGCGCCGAATAGGACTTCAGAATCCAGGCCGCGAACAGCGCCTGATATTCGCCTTGCTGGTCCGGATTCATCGCTTTCCAGTAGCGGCCGACGACATAACGGCCGATCTTGCGCATCGCAAACCCATCGCGCAACAGCCGCTGGAAGCGGGATTCGCGGGCTTCCAGGCTGATGCTTTGGTCGCTGAGCGCGGCAATCGCCTGATCCGCCAGCGACTGGATGAAGGTCTTCTCGTTGGCCGCCGTTTCCATCGCCGGCGCCGCCGCCAGCGCGATGGCGATGGTCAAACCGGCCGCGATACGTCTCAATACTCCACCGTGCATTAAATTTCCCCATACGGGTTCACGACTGCAAAGGCGAGTATTGCCGCAAAAAGACACCGACGGCAACACCGGGCGGCGGCGCGCGGACTATCGCGGTGGCGCAAACCTTCCTATCATGGCGAACCTCGGGAGGGCAGCATGACGATACTGGATCAAACATTCGAACTGCGGCGCTTCGATGCCGTATTGGGCGCGGAAATCATCGGGCTCGATCTTTCGCGCGACCTTGCCGACGCCAGCTTCGAGGCGGTCGAGGCCGCGTTCGATGCGCACAGCGTCATCGTCATCCGCGATCAATCGCTGACGCCGGGCCAGCAACTGGCCTTTGCCGGGCGGTTCGGGGAGCTGGAAATCAACGCCTTCGACGGCTATGCGCTGAAGGATCATCCGGGCGTATTGCGGCTTTCCAATATGCTTCGCGACGGCCGCAATATCGGCTATGCCGACGCCGGCAGCCACTGGCACAGCGATATGTCCTATACCGCAACGCCGCCGCGCTGCACGATGCTACATGCGCTGAAGGTCCCGCATCGCGGCGGTCAGGCGCTCGGCGACACGCTGTTCGCCAGTGTGGCCGCGGCCCATGACGCGCTGCCGGCGCAAACCCGGCGCGCGATTTGCGGATTGCGCGCACGACACCGTTTTTCCGCCAAGGAACGCGGCTTCAGCAAGCCGGTCGTCCTGACCCAGGCCCAGATCGACCGCTTTCCCGATGTCACCCACCCGGTCGTGCGCACCCACCCCCGCACCGGCCGCAAGGGGCTTTATGTCAGCCTCGGCGAATGCGTCGCCATCGAGGGGATGGCGGATGACGAAGCGCAGGCGCTGATTTCGGAACTGGCGCTGCATATCCGGCGCAAGCCGTTCATTTATCGGCACCGCTGGCGGGTCGGCGATCTGCTGATGTGGGATAATTGCGCCGTCCAGCACCGCGCGATCAAGGATTACGAATTGCCCGAACGCCGCCTGATGCACCGGGTTACGGTCAACGGATCGGCGCCGTTCTGACGCCGCTGTCAGGCGGCGTGGGCGGCTTCCATGACGATTTCGCGCACCGCTTGCGCTGCTTGCGCGACCTGATCGCGGCTGACATCCAGGTGGGTGACGACGCGCATCCGGTAGCGGTCGTTCTCGCCGATCCGTACGCCGCGTTCCAGCAGGCGCTCGGATAACTGTTTGGCCGTCATGCCGGTATCGGATACGTCGAAGAACACCATGTTGGTTTCGATGGCGTGGCCTTCGACCCGGATGCCGGGCAGATTGGCGATCGAGCGGGCGAACAGCCGGGCGTTTTCATGGTCGTCGGCCATGCGTTCGACATGATGTTCCAGCGCGTGCACGCCGGCCGCCGCGATAGTGCCGCTTTGCCGCATTGCCCCGCCCATGCGCTGTTTCCACTGCCAGGCCTTTTCGATGAAATCGGCGCTGCCGGCGAGCACAGCACCCACCGGGCAGCCCAGGCCCTTCGACAGATCGAGCCACAGCGAATCGAACGGTTCGGCGTAATCATGCGCCGCCACGCCCGAGGCCACGACCGCGTTCAGCAACCTTGCCCCGTCCATATGCAGGATAAGGTCATGGCGCTTCGCCACCTCGGCCACGCCGCGCACGGTCGCCAGCGGCCACACCGTGCCGCCGCCGGAATTGGCGGTCTGTTCGATGCAGATCATGCGCGAGGCGGGCGCGTGCCGGCGCGGATTCCGGATCGCCGCTTCGGCCTGTTCGGGCGTGAAAATGCCCTGCTGGCCGGCCACCGGGCGCAGCATCGCGCCGGCGAACACGGCCGGACCGCCGGCTTCGGAATTGATGATGTGCGACGTGCCGTCGGCGATGATCTCGTCGCCGGGGCGGCAATGCACCAGGATCGCGATCTGATTGCACATCGTGCCGGATGGCATGAACACGGCCGCTTCCTTGCCCAGCAATTGCGCGACCATGTCGCATAACCGGTTGGTCGAGGGGTCCTCGCCGCGCTGTTCATCGCCAACCGCCGCCGCCGCCATGGCTTCGCGCATGGCCGGGGGCGGGCGGGTCTGGGTGTCGCTATACAGGTCGATTTGGATTTCTGGCATGTCCAATCCTCTATTCCTTGCGCGAGAATACGTCGAAAAACCCCATGACATAAGCCACATGCAGCGCTAATACCGAACCCCAGCCGACCACCGGCAGCAGGAACCACGTCGATTCGGGCGCAACGGCGATATTCACCGCAAAAACCAGACCGGAAACGACGAAATAGGCAACCAGGTGCCGAACGAAGCCGCGCAGCTTGCGGCCCGGCGCTACAGCGGAATGTTGTCGTGCTTTTTCCATGGATTTTCCAACTTCTTGCCGCGCAACATGCGCAGCGCCCCGCCGATGCGCCGGCGCGTGTTGCGCGGCATGATCACGTCGTCGATAAAGCCAAGCGATCCGGCGACGAAGGGATTGGCGAATTTCGCGCGGTATTCCTCGGTCCGCTGGGCGATCTTTTCGTCGTCGCCGATATCGCCACGGAAGATTATTTCGACCGCGCCCTTCGGCCCCATGACCGCGATCTCCGCGTTCGGCCAGGCGTAATTCACATCGCCGCGCAGATGTTTGGAACTCATCACGTCATAGGCGCCGCCATAGGCCTTGCGGGTAATCAGGGTCACCTTGGGCACCGTCGCCTCGGCGAAAGCGAACAGCAGCTTGGCGCCATGCTTGATGATGCCGCCATATTCCTGCGCGGTGCCGGGCAGGAACCCCGGCACATCGACAAAGGTGACGAGCGGAATATTGAAGCAGTCGCAAAACCGCACGAACCGCGCCGCCTTGCGCGACGAGGCGATATCGAGGCAGCCGGCCAGCACCATCGGCTGGTTGGCGACAACGCCGATTGTCGCCCCCTCGATGCGGGCCAGCCCGATGACGATGTTGCCGGCGAAGTCCGGCTGCAATTCGAAAAAATCGCCGTCATCGACGATTTTTCCGATCAACTCCTTCATGTCGTAGGGCAGGTTCGGGTTTTCCGGCACCAGCGTTTCCAGCGACGGTTCGGCCCGGTCGAGCGGATCGTGGCAGTCGCGCAGCGGCGGGTCTTCGCGGTTCGATCCGGGCAGGAAATCCATGAAGCGGCGCAGTTGCAGCAGGGCCTCGACATCGTTCTCGAAGGCGAGGTCGGCGACGCTGGATTTGGAGGTGTGGGTCAGCGCGCCGCCCAGATCCTCGGCGCTGACTTCCTCGTGGGTCACCGTCTTCACGACATCGGGGCCGGTGACGAACATGTAGGAGGTGTCCTTGACCATGAAGATGAAGTCGGTCATTGCCGGCGAATACACAGCCCCGCCGGCGCACGGCCCCATGATGACGGAAATTTGCGGCACCACGCCCGACGCCAGCACATTGCGCTGGAACACATCCGCGTAGCCGGCCAGCGAGGCGACACCTTCCTGGATGCGCGCGCCGCCGGAATCGTTCAACCCTATCACCGGCGCGCCGACCTTCATCGCCTGATCCATGATCTTGCAAATCTTGCCGGCATGGGCGCTGGTCAGCGAGCCGCCGAACACGGTGAAATCCTGGCTGAACACGAATACCAGCCGGCCGTTGATCCGGCCATGCCCGGTGACCACGCCGTCGCCCGGCACCTTCTGGTCGGCCATGCCGAAATCGGTGATCGTATGTTCGACGAACATATCCCATTCCTCGAACGATCCGTCATCGAGCAGCACGTCGAGCCGTTCGCGCGCGGTCAGTTTGCCCTTGGCGTGCTGCACGTCGATGCGCCGCTGGCCACCGCCCAACCGGGCCGCCGCGCGCTTGGCTTCGAGCTGGCGAATATTGTCGGACATGGTGTTCCTTAATGCTGTGTCGTCAGGCAGTCCAGAAACCGCGCCGCCGACGCGATTTCGGCGCGAATACCGTCGCGCCGCTCCACCGCCTCGGGATCGTCGCCCCATTGTTCGGCCTGATAGGCCTCCTCCAGCAGGCTCGCCTCGGCCGCCTGGCAGGCGCTGATCCGCCCGCTGGACACGGCCAGCGCCAACACCACCGAGCCGCATGTCGCGGTCAGCGAATGCAGCGCCGACAGGGCGAAATCGCCATGCGCGTCCACCGCCGCGCGAAGCGCCGACAGCGCCGGTTCGGGCTGCGCCACGGCCACGATATCGCGGGTTACCAGCAAGGTTGCGCCATGGCGCTCCGCCGCCCAGTCCAGTATCGGTTGCCATAGCGCATCCTGGCGCGCGGCAAGGTCTTCGGGCGTCGCCACCCGGTGGCACAGCAGGTCGGTGCGCGCGCAACCGGCGATTTCCCCGGCCACCGCATCGCGCAGCGCCGCGACCCGGTCGGTCGCGGTATTGGCAAAACGGGTCAAGGGCATGGCGTGCGGGTCGATCTTGTCGCCTTGGGCGCGCCATTCGCAGGCGATCGCTTCGGCCAGTTTCCGCGACGGCAGATCGAGCGGCACCTTACCCGGCGTGCGCATGGCGCGGCCATCGAGGGTGACCGCAAAGCACGCATCGTTCTCAACCACCGCCACATCTTCATAGAAGCGTTTCATTCACAATCCACTATTTTCCGAACAAGCCCTTCAGCACGCCGCCAAGGCTTTTCTCGATGCGCTTGAGCGCGCCGCCAACCGGGTCCTTGCTGGGTGCTAGCGCGGTTTTCTGCACCGCCTTCTTGCCACCGCCGGCGCACGGCGTCGGCGCGCCGGTTCCCGGTTCGGCCAGCCCGGCAATCAGCGCCGGCGGAAAGACGATGCCGCCCAGGATGCCGCCGATCTTGCGCGCCGCCGCCAGCTTGTTGACGCCGAATTGCGGTTTGGCCAGGGTGCCGCGAATCTCCACCGGCACGGCGGCGCTCACGGTCGCCGATTTGGACTGCGGGTCGATATCCAGCTTGATCGCTTCGCTGGCAAGATTGACATATCCGGCACCGGAAATGGTCGCATAGTCGGTATCGAACAGCATCGCCTTGCTGGTCGCCAAGCCGTTCACGATATCGAACTGACTGACCATGCAGTTGATGACGGTGTATTCGCTGCGCTTGCCGGTGAATGTTTCGGTCAGGAATTTCGCCGGCCCGCCGATGAAAGTGTCGAGCGCGGTGCTTTTCATCCGGCCCGCCCCCATCGCGATCTGGGTCCGGCCGTTCAGACCGGCCATGATTTTGCGCACCGAGGCGCCCTGCCCCTTCAGATCCACGATGATGTTGATCCGGCCTTCGAGCAGATCGGTGATCGCCATATCGCCCAGAAACTTGTCGAGATCGAATTTGAGTATCTTCAGCTTGACGTCCAGCGCCGGTGTTGCGCGCGCGGCGTTCAGGCGCGCCGATCCATCCAGCGTCCCATTCGCGACCACGGCCCGCAGCGGCGCTATCTTCAGATCGCCGCCCTTCAGGCTGAGGCCCAGTTCGACCTGGGTCGCTTCGAGTGCGGCGATCAGGCTGCCGATGGAAATTTTCACCGTCGCATCGACCGCCTTCAGACCGTCGAGCGGCAACGGGTCGTCCGGGAACACCCGGCCCTTCCCGCCCGGTGCGGGCGCGGCGGCACTTTTCGCATCGCCGCTTGCCGGTGCGGCGGGTTTGATGAAATCGGCCAGGTCCAGCCGCCTGGCGGTCAGCACGGCGTCGATCACCGGAACCGCGCCGCCAAGCGCAACATTGAGCGTCCCGGCAAGATCGCTGCCGCCGATTTTCACCGCCAGCCCGGATAGTTTGAGCGCCTTGCCGGCGTCCCCGGTCACCCGGCCCCGGACGCTATAGGGACCCAGCGGCGGCAACGGCGCGCCGGCCAGCGCCGACAGCGCCGCCAGGGTTTGCCCGTCCAGCGCAAAGCCGATATCGAGGCCCTGCGCCGCCACCGGATCGGCAACGGCGCCTTTCAGGGCGACTTTCGCGCCACCCGCTTCGATGGCGAGGTCGAGGGTAAACGGCTTGCCGCCGGCCGGCATCGTCGAGGGCGCGCCAAGCGTGCCCGACATCGCAATCGGGTTGTCGTTGTACGATCCCTTGAATACAAGATTGAGCGGGCTGTCCGCGCCGTCCCCCGTGAGCGACAATGTATCGACCGACAGGGAAATCATCTGCCCCGAAGCAGCGTCCCTGTAGGTGACGACGGCCTTTTCGATGGTGACGTGGCGCACCACCGGGATCACGCCGCCGCCGCCACCCGAAGTGCTGCCGCCACCGGTAGCGCCAGACGGCTTTGACTTGTCCGCGCCCGCAAAAACGAAATTCGCCTCGCCCGCGGCGTTCTTTTCCAACAATATATCGGCGCCGATAAGGACGATTTTTTGCACGTCTATCACGCTCGATAGCAGCGGCAGCAGCGCGACTTGCGCTTCAAGGCGGTCGATCTTTACCATATCGCGGCGCGAGCCCCAGGCGGCGTTGGCGAAGCGCACGCCGTTTACCGCAATGGCCGGCGTAAGCGAGATTTCAAGTTCGATATCGCCGTCGATGATCAAATCGCGGCCGGTCGCCTGCTTCACTTCGGCGATGATTTCCGGCTTCCAGTCGTTCAGATCTAGCGTCATCAGCACGACCGCCGCGCCGACCACAACCGCGATCAGAAGAACGCCGACAATTTTCAGTATCGTACCCAGCTTCATGCCTTGTGGCCCCATAATCCGGCGATAATGTCCGGCAAATCGACGAAATCGCCAGCGATGCGCGGCGCGCCGGCATCGACCAGCTCATCGACCTCATGATAGCCCCATGCAACGCCAATAGACAGCGCGCGGGCCTGCGCGGCCATGGCTATGTCGAACGTGGTGTCGCCGATCATGATCGTGGATTGCGGCGCGGCCCCGGTTTCGGCCATGGCGTCGAACAGGATTTGCGGGTTGGGCTTGCCGGGGCCGTCATCGGCGGTCTTCAGGGTGGCGAACAAAGGCAGCAATTCATGGCGTTCCAGGGTCGCGGTCAACCCGCGCCGCGATTTTCCGGTGGCGACGCCGAGCGCGATCCCCTGCGCCGCCAGATTTTCCAGCACTTTGCGCGTTCCCGGATAAAGCGGTTCCTGGTGATCCGGCGCGGCGCCCAATTCACCCGCCAGATCGCGAAACGACCGGACGACGGCCGCCCGGCGGTGTTGTGCGCCCGCCGGCAGTATCCGGGCCACGGCTTCGTCAAGCGGCAGACCGACCGTGCGGCGCACCGCGAGCGCTGGCGGTGCTACCAACCCATGGGCGGCGAACGCGCCCTGCATCGCCGCCACGATGGCGTGCTGGCTATCGACCAAGGTGCCATCGCAATCGAACACCACAAGGCGGGCCGCCGCCATGGTTCAGTCCATCTCCGCGAAGGGGTCTTCGTCGATGTCGGGCGAAAAATCGAACTGCCGCCAGGCGTCCCGCATATGGGGCGGCAATTCGGCCGTGACCCGCAACATGCCCCGGCCCGAAGGATGCGGCAAAGTGATCTCACGGGCGTGCAAGTGAACTTGCCGGGCCAGCGCGTCGGTCGGCAAAAACGCCGCCGCGCCGCCATATTTTCCGTCGCCCAGGATCGGCGTGCCGATCGCCGCCGCATGGACGCGAAGCTGGTGCGTGCGTCCGGTCCGCGGCCAGAACGCAACCCAGGCCAGCCGGTTGCCGGAATTCTCTATGACCGAATAAAGCGTCGTGGCGCGTTTGGCGTCCGGGGCGTCGACCGCGACCCGCCCGCCCGCCTTGCCGATCGCCAAATCGATACGGCCGCGCCGAAGGCTGGGCACGCCGGCGGTGAGCGCCCAGTAGATCTTGCGCACATCCTTGCCCCGGAAGCTGCGTCCCAGTTCGGCCGCCGCCAGCCGGTTGCGCGCCAGCAGCATCACGCCGCTGGTATCGCGGTCCAGCCGGTGCACCAGGCGCGGCCGTTGCGCCGCATCGAAGGTCAGCGCATCGAGCATCGCGTCCAGATGCCGGAAGGTGCCGGTGCCGCCCTGCACCGCCAGCCCGGCCGGCTTGTTGATGGCCAGAACATCGCGGTCGCGGTGAATGACCAGACCTTGGGCGAATTCGATATCCGCCGGGCCGGGTTTGGGCGCCGCGCGTTTGACTTTGGGCTGGGTGCGCAACGGCGGCACCCGGACCGATTGGCCGGCCTGCAACCGCAAGCCGGGTTTGGCCCGGCCGCCATCGACCCGCACCTGGCCGGTGCGCAGCAATTTTTGCAACCGGCCATAGCCAAGGGCCGGATAATGCCGCTTGAACCAGTGGTCGAGCCGGATCGCAGCCTCATCGGCGCTCACTTCGCGGATTTCCACATCGCTCATGCCAGCACCGCGCGCATCAGAACCATCCCGCCGAACAACGCCAGCACCGCCAGGGCGACCGACGCGCCGATATAAATCGCCGCCAGCATAACCTGCCCGCGTTCCAACACGCTCACGACATCCAAGGCGAAGGTCGAAAATGTCGTGAACGCGCCCAGCACGCCGACCGTCAGCAAGGCGCGCAGCTCCGGCGGCCAGGCGATGGTCATGGCCTCGACCAGGACGCCCATCAGGAACGATCCCA
>Ga0066376_10001335_pt1 | contig 23908 bp, 22 predicted proteins | sample Knorr_S15_td_Bot_FD_77009 | JGI IMG/M metagenome (GOLD analysis project Ga0066376, IMG submission 77009) | Marine microbial communities from Southern Atlantic Ocean transect - Knorr_S15_td_Bottom_ad_5009_LV_A | ecosystem: Environmental > Aquatic > Marine > Oceanic | place: Southern Atlantic...
AGCAGGCCCACTCTCAACGCCCACGCGGATTGCCCAGAGAGAAAACTCAGACAAGCATCCAACAACCAAATTTTTTAATCTATGAAAATCAGACATATACGCGCGTTCATTACTCTTTAAGTATGCATTACTTATACGAAATTTTTATGGGTAAGAGCAAGTGTAACTGTAAAAAAGCCAACTGACTTTTACTCTATAACCCATTCTTTTTGCAGCTCATCAAGTGTGTTTTCCTTGATCGCCTTTCGTATTTCACGCATCAGGTGGGCCATGACAGCTATATTGTGTTGAGCCAATAACTGTCCGCCTAAGCTCTCATTTGCCTTGAAAAGATGGTGAATATATCCTTTTGAAAACTGAGAGGAACACGGTATACCAAGCTCTGGCCAGATTGGATCCTGGTCATGAGCATATTTCGCATTCCTAAGATTTAATCGCTCACCAGGAGCCCCCTTCATCAGAGCCCAACCATGTCTTGCAATACGTGTTGGGGAAACGCAGTCAAATGTATCTATACCAAGACGTACACACTCAAAGATATCTTTGAAAGTTCCGATACCTAACAGATGCACTGGTCTGTCTTGGGCAATATGCGGCATACACCACGAAACGATTTCAAAAAACTGGTCAAAATTACCCCCGAAAGTACCACCGATTGCAGTACCGAAGAAAGGCCTCGTGGCTGTAAATGCTGCGCTTTGCTCTCTGAGATTCTGAAACACGCCGCCCTGCACGACACCATATATAGCCTGCGTCCCATCATGGGTTTTATTAAAAGCCTCAAGCGACCTGTCGCCCCATCGGTGGCTCATATGCATTGAATCTTCAGTATATTGTTCTGAAACATGCATTGCTGTGCACTCATCCAGCTGCACTACAAAGTCGGGCCCCAGCTTGCGCTGTATCTCCATGGCGCTTTCCGGTGAAAGGAAAAGCTTGCTGCCATCCTTATAAGAACGGAAGGCTGCGCCCTCTTCTGTTATTTTAGTAAGAGACCGTCCGCGTTTAGAGTTGTAATTACGACCTTTTATTTCATCCGCATCGGTGCCGTCCCCCATCGAATAAATCTGGAAACCACCGCTGTCTGTCAACATCGGACCTTTCCAGTTCATCATCTTATGCAGGCCACCCAGCTTTTCCACTGTGTCTGCCCCTGGCTGAATCATCAGGTGATAAGTGTTTGCAAGGATGAAGTCGGCTCCGGCCTCTTTGACCTGCATAGGGTTGAGAGCTTTCACAGAAGCTTTCGTTCCGCAAACTATGAAATTTGGTGTCTCGACGGTACCATGCGGTGTGTTCAAACGTCCAAGGCGGGCACGAGACTCACTATCGCGGTGAAAAATATCGAAAGAAAAGTTCGGATACTGAATATCAGCGCCCTGATAGGCATCAGGGGCAGGAGGCAGCTTTTTAATCTTTTTACGTGCCATAGAAATTTACCGGCCAGTAAAGGCCGGTGTTTGAAATTTATGCGCTTTCCTGAACTTTGGAAATCTGTGTTTTATACTGGCGCAACGCAGGGTCCAGCTTTGTGACCGGAGTGTTCATCAAAAACTGATCTAGGCCACCTTTATGGTCAAGTGTACGAAGCCCGGCAGCAGATGCGCGAACACGTATAGTACGCTTTAAAATTTCGCTATAAAGATTTGTGTCCTGAATGTTAGGCAAGAAACGACGGCGTGTCTTATTCTGTGCGTGTGAAACATTATTACCAGACATTGGTCCTTTACCAGTGATCATACAACGACGGCTCATGATCTTATCCTCTTCTTTATTTAAAGTAAAAATTCTAGAACGGAGTGTTACACGAGGCACAACCCTCATGTCAAGCTCTATATAGCCAAATCAGTGCAAATATTTCACCCCTGAAGTACAATAAAAGCCAATAAACCAAACACAACCAAAAGAAAAGATGTGAAAAGAAGGTATTGTATACTTCGGAGGGAGTTAATATCTATTTTGGCTGTTGCCTTATCAGGTCCCGTCCAATCACGCTTTATAGCAATGCCCGTTACATCTTTCACTGTGCCCCCAAAGACGAGATTGGCAGCATAAGACACCATATTTAATAATATACCACCTTCAAAGTAATCAGGGGATTTGCGAGCAAAGCACCCTCTTATAGCGCTAATTATGCTTACACGAGGCGTAAAAAAGGTTGATATAAACAAAAGAGTTGCAGAAACAGGGATCGAAAAAAGTGACATCAGCCGCAATATTCCGGCCGACAAAGCTTGAAATCCCCCACCGTGCCCTTCTCTGCCGGCAAACCACATGACAGCAGCAACCCCGGATGAGAGGAAAAGGCCGAGAAAGCCAAAGATGAGATAAAAGATTACAGGCAGGATAAGCGCGCGTTCAAACAAAATTACTGAAAAGGATGCCGCGTTTCTTGCGATACTATGGTTATCCATTTTGTTCAGATCATATCTGGTCGTAACCGCCAGAGAATAAAACGCCCTGGTCTGGCTCAAACCAGGATCGTTTAAATTCTTACGTATAATTTCCAATATATAAATCTGCACACCCGTGGATATACATATATAAACAGCTAAGAGCTCGGGTATACGGTAGGCTGGGAAAAATCTATTAAGCCATGAAAAGAAACTTCCTATTATAAGTGAAAGCGCAATTACAAATAGGGTGAGTAAGCCTCCTCTGAATGATAATGAGGATCTGCTGCGGTCAGGTTTAAAAGACTTAGCAGCATATCGCCCGAAGATTTTTTCAAGCAATACCCAATAATATGGTACAGCGCGCCCCTTAACAGCCCCGAAAAAAAGACCAAAGAACAGGCTGGCTAGAATGGCTATAACGCAAATCCCGGCGCGCTCTGGAAGGCTGTTGACCATTACAGCGTAAGCCCCGCTTACAAACTCGTTAATAAATTGTTCCATAGCGATATCCTGATTTAGTGTCCTAAATGGTTATCCGGTAGACCCGGCTTGAAATTCACCAGCAGGCATTATATTAAAGATAGTTAATGTTGCTCTGCAAAATTAACCATTAACACCTAATATTAGTGTATAATAGATTTTGAATAATATCACCCTGAAAGGGTAAATTAAAATGTTGTACCAACTTCACGATTTACAATATGCCTTACTCGCGCCGGCCAGGCTTGGTGCTGAGATCCTACAGAAATCTCTTCAGAATCCATTTAATCCACTGACTTATACACCACCTGCCCGTACGTTGGCGGCAGGCGCTGAGCTATTCGAAAGAGTAACGAGACGCTTTGGTAAGCCTGAGTTTGGAATTCCCCACACGACTATTGATAATAAAAAAATAGACGTACAGGAGGAAATTGTTGCAGAAAAACCTTTCTGCAATCTTCTTCACTTCAAACGCAAAACTAAAAGAAAAGATCCAAGAGTTTTGATTGTAGCACCAATGTCCGGTCATTACGCGACTCTGTTACGCGGAACTGTGAAGGCTCTACTTCCTCACCACGATGTCTTTATCACAGATTGGATAGATGCACGTCAGGTTCCCCTGAAAGACGGGCGCTTCAACTTGGATGACTATATACTATATGTCCGTGAGTTTCTAAGTCTTTTGGGACCTGATACGCATGTAATTGCTGTTTGCCAGCCTGCTGTCCCTGTATTGGCGGCCATATCCCTTATGGCGAGCGACAACGACCCCAACCAGCCTTCTTCAATGATTTTGATGGGCGGGCCTATTGATACAAGAGTATCAAAAACAGAGGTCACCCAACTCGCTGAAGACAGGCCTTTAAGCTGGTTCGAAAACTCAGTTATTTCAACTGTGCCTTTCTACTACCCTGGTGCACACAGGCAGGTTTATCCCGGCTTTGTACAATTAAGCGGATTTATGTCGATGAATCTAGACAAACACATAGATTCTCACCTCAATTTCTTCAAGCACCTCGTTCAAGGTGATGGCAGCTCAGCCGAATCGCATAAACGTTTTTACGATGAATATTTATCCGTAATGGACTTAACCAAAGAATTCTATCTTCAAACTGTCGATATTGTTTTTCAGAAACACGCCCTACCCCGCGGGCAAATGAAATGGAAAGATCCGTTAACTGAAAAGCTTCATCCGGTGCGTCCTCAGGATATTAAACGCACCGCTCTCCTGACGATAGAGGGAGAACGTGATGATATTTCTGCCCGCGGACAAACAACTGCGGCTCATGAATTATGCCACAATTTGGCGCAATCCAAGCAGTATAATCACTTCCAACTGGAAGTGGGTCATTACGGGATATTTAACGGGCGCCGCTGGAGAAACGAGATTATGCCCCGCGTCAGGCACTTTATACGAGAGTTTGATAAAGGTGCAGACCCTATACCGGAAAAAGATTTGGAGAAAATCCCCGACAAACCCCCAACCCGCTACGATAGAGACAAGCATGGCATAGCCGCTGTCAGAAGATGGCTAAAAGCTCAGGAGAAAGCTAAAGGAATCAAGAAGGAGCCCGAATCCGTAACGGACAGCGAAAATGAAGAGCAGAACATATTAGCTTAAAAGCTTTTCACATAAGGTTTTGCTGCACTGCGTATAGATTTTGACAGCACAGTGTTACATTATGTTTCTTGTGAATAAGAATAATAATACTGAACAGGCTGTCACATCACCTCATAGAGTCCAACTTGTACTTCCAGGGGGCGGCGCTTATGGGGAATACACAAAATCCGTGCTTGTGGAATTTCTATCTCGCCCAGAAGTTATAAATGGTGATGTGGTAATATCGGGAGTGACCGGAACAAGTGCCGGAGCCATTAATGGCGCTCTGCTTGTGTCAGCCCTTAACGAAGGTGGCCCCGAGCTTGCAATAAAGCGGTTGAATTCTTTTTGGGATGATATCAGAAAGGCTAATCCCTTTGCATCTTCAGCCAATATAGGGAATTTATTCGCATTCAACAGGGAGGACAGCTTTCCAAACCTGCCTCGCGCATGGTGCATAGCCAATGAAATCATGTCTCCTGAACATTTATTTCCCGGCACAACCTTAAGAAGCCTTAAATCTTTGCTTAAGAAACATATTCCAGATGTAAAATCACTGCATCAAGGGCCTGCCGACCTTGTTGTAAACGCTTTAAGGGCGCGGGATAATGAGGAGGTTATATTTTCCGGTAAAACCCTTAACCACGACACTCTGATAGCCTCATGCGCACTGGCCGACTTGAAGGGTCATATAATTGATGGCGAGCTTTACTATGATGGGGGATACAGCAGTAACCCGCATATGGAAACTTTAAAAAAAGGTGAGTTTGATAGCTTGCTTGCCATTTGTCCGGTACCAGATTCCGGGCGCGCCTTTGATGAGGAAAATTTTTCACTATTTGGCACCTTTAACAGACACAGCTTCAAGGTTGATCGCTCAATCCTGAAAGTTCTCGATGAATTGGAACAATCCACTGATACAGATTTCTCAATTCACCGGATAGAATTGCGCGGCGAAAAACACTGGAACCGGAGCACCCTCTTCAGAACGGATTCAAAATGGCTGGACTTTTTAAGAGGTCACGGTAAAAAAGATTGGGCAAAATTTTGCAATGACAATCAAAGTTATGCCCCTCATGGTAAAAAGTTTCCATTTTCACAGAATATCGCTTAATCTGGCTCTCGTTTTACTCACCAGGTTCTAACAGGCAGTGCGATGTTCTCACGCTTCAAAATCACTAAAGAAGATTATGACACTCTTGAGCTGCCCGACAGAGTTCACTTAAACTTAAACCAAAATGCAAGAAGAATAGCCTTAAGGCTTGATTCTAAATCTAAATCTATCAGGCTGACTGTTCCAAAGGGTACAGCACCATCAAAAGTACAGTCTTTTGTAAATAAAAATATTTTATGGATAAACAATACGTTGAATAGCCTACCTTCCGATATTATTTTAAAAGAAAATAGTACTTTTCCTTATATGGGGAAACACATAACACTTAAAGTAATAACTGATAAGTCAGCAAAAACTAGAAAAATAACCTTAGAAGAGACAGACTTAACTATTAGAACTTCATCAGATATTTACAGTGAAAGATTAAAAAGATGGATTATCAATGATTTCAAAGAAAAGGTTAAGTCTATTTCTGAAGAAAAGTCTCTAAATATTAAAAAAGAAATAAAAAGTGTTAGAGTTTCAGATACTAAAACTAGATGGGGAAGTTGCTCGCATGATGGCCGACTTTGCTTTTCCTGGAGACTGGCTTTTGCTCCTTATGAAGCGATAGATTATGTTGTGGCTCATGAAGTAGCACATCTGCGACATCTGGATCACTCTAAAGAGTTTTGGACTTTGTGTGAAGAGCTGTCTATAGATTACGCAGCTGGCAAGCGATGGATGAAAGAAAATGGTTCAGAGCTTATGCGCTATGTTTTTGCTCAATGAATTGCAAGGCACGCTCCAATATAAGTTGAGCCGCAATTGCATCGATAACACCTTTATCTTTTGCTTTTCTTTTATTCACAGTTTCATCCAGATATCTATCCACAGAGTCTGTGGATAAGCGTTCATCCCAGAAGATATAAGGCAAGCTCATCCCTCTGCTCTCAAGTTCTCTTGCAAAGTCCCTTACTGATTGACACTGACGGCTTTCAGTACCATCCATGTTGAGAGGATAACCAATAACAAGCATCGTTACATTATAGCTTTCAATCACACTGCTTAAGCTTTCATAATCGTGAGAAAACTTCTTCCTACGTATCGTCTTTAAAGGGCTAGCGGTATAGCTTGTCAGATTACCTGTAGCAAGCCCGATGGTTTTTGCACCAACATCCAAGCACAACAAAACAGCGTCTTTATCAGTATTTTTAATAAATTCATCTATTTCAATTCTGGACATTTGCTTTTATACCTTATATTTCATGTGTTACACACCGTTTTCATGAATGAAAGAAAAGGTCAAGATAATATGGATCGTAAGACAGTTAAAAAAGTGGCCCGCCTCGCTCGGCTGGAACTCAATGATACTCAGGAAGAACGCCTCGTAGAACAACTTGGTAACATTATTGGTTTTGTCGAAACTCTTTCCGAGGTAGATACAAATAATGTAGAGCCTTTGGCAAGTGTAGTTGATAACGAATTGCGCCTTCGAGAAGACAAAGTGGTTGATGGAGGTCAGCAAGATGCGGTTTTAAAGAACGCTCCGGAGACGGCCGAGGGATATTTCGTTATCTCCAAAGTCGTTGAATAAACCTCCTATAAAGTAAATTAATAAAGAGATAAAAGCAGATATTATGACGGACCTCACCCAACTTACCCTTAGCGAAGCCCTTAAAAAGCTTAAATCCAAGGACATAAAAGCATCAGAGCTTACAGATGCACATCTTACCAAGATGGAGAGCAATAAGGATTTAAATGCCTTTATTACTGAAACACACGATATAGCACAAGAGCAGGCCCAGAAAGCTGATGAACGCTATGCAAATGGCACTGCCAAGGCTTTGGACGGAATACCGCTTGGTATTAAAGACCTTTTCTGCACAAAAGATATTCGCACTACGGCTGCCAGCAAGATGCTGGAGAATTTTGTACCCCCTTATGAGTCTACAGTCACTCAAAATCTTTTGAATGATGGTGCTGTTTTCACAGGCAAACTCAACCTTGATGAGTTTGCTATGGGCTCATCCAATACCACAAGTTATTTCGGTAATGTTATAAATCCATGGAAACGCAATACCGGTGATGACGCTCAGCTTGTTCCCGGCGGCTCCTCAGGAGGATCAGCAGCCGCGGTGGCCTCAGGAATGGTCATGGCCGCGACAGGGACGGATACGGGCGGATCCATACGCCAGCCAGCCAGTTTTTGCGGTATTGTGGGTATAAAGCCGACTTACGGGCGTTGCTCACGCTTTGGGATTGTTGCCTTCTCTTCATCTCTGGATCAGGCCGGTGCGTTTGCACGTACAACCGAAGATGCGGCTTTACTTCTTCAATCTATGGCAGGGTTTGACCCTAAAGACAGTACCTCTGTTGATAAGCCAGTTCCTGATTTCACAAAAAACCTGACCGGTTCCTTAAAAGGTTTAAAAGTTGGTATCCCTAAAGAATATAGAGTTGAAGGGATGCCCCTTGAAATTGAAAACCTATGGGAAAAAGGTAAAGAATGGCTGGAAGAAGAAGGGGCAGAAGTTATTGATGTATCTCTTCCGCATACAAAATACGCCCTGCCGACTTACTATATTATCGCTCCGGCAGAGGCTTCATCCAATCTGGCACGTTATGACGGTGTCAGATACGGGCTGCGTATGCCCGGACAAGACATTACTGAAACTTACGAAAAAACACGTGCCGAAGGTTTTGGTGACGAAGTTATGCGCCGCATTATGATCGGGACATATGTTTTATCAGCCGGGTATTATGATGCATACTACATTCAAGCACAGAAGGTACGCCGCCTGATCCGCGACGACTTTATGAAAGCTTATGAGAAATGTGATGTGTTGCTAACGCCTACAGCGCCTAGTGCTGCTTTTGCTATCGGCGAGAATGAAGATGATCCTATAAAGATGTACTTAAACGATGTATTTACCGTGCCGGCTTCACTCGCCGGTTTGCCGGGTATGTCGGTACCTGCGGGACTAGATACCAAAGGACTTCCACTTGGATTGCAAATATTAGGGAAACCTTGGGATGAAGAGACCGTTCTTAAGGTCGGAAATTCGATTGAGCGTGCCGCCGGACTTTCACATATGCCGGTAACATTGGACGGAAAACGAGAAGCAGCTTAACACCTCTCATGCGCATCTTTGTATTATTGTTTGTTGCTTTCCTTTTCTGTGCTGTGCCCCCACCTTCTCTCGCACAGGATTTTAGCGAGGAAGAGTTGGAAAATGAGCTATCCATAGTAGATGATGACGCACCTGTTTCCGCTAAAACGGCAGCAGCTTACCTTGATCGATGCCTTGCCAGAGTTCCACGCCGCTTTACGCCTTCTGCCCACGAAGAATATTGCGTATGTACCGGAGCCTTAATGCGTCAGAACATTACGAATGCGGATTTGGAGGCATTAAATGCCAACGGTGCAAAAAAACCCGGTAACCCGGCTTTTGAGAAATTTGTTAACGACGTTATGATGCCCTGTATGGAAGGGCCCATTGTAGATATTGCCTATGTAGAATGTATTGAGGACAGGAGTAACTCACCCCTTATTTATCACATTCCAAAATACTGCCAATGTGTAGGCACTTCACTTGTTCCGTTCGTTAAGCAAGCCGGCGCCAGTACTGCTATGGTTAACATGGCCCGACATCCTGATGAGTTTAGGGAACCTATCGACGCTTTGCTTCGTTCGACGCCATTTATACAACAAAAAAACCAGGCTTACACAGCCTGCAAAAGGCGCTATATGAAAACACAACTCCCAAACGTAAGGGCTTACCCATGAAAAAAATATCCGTACTTTTATTTGCAGTTTTCTTAATCATCGCAGCTCACTCCGCGCAGGCTCAGTCCCGTATATCACCACAAGTTGCACAGGCTTATGCACAGAACTGTGCACAGCAGGAAAACCCGTACATCTCTGCTGAAACAAAAGATATATTCTGTCAGTGCACGGCTTCCTACATGCAAAAAACGATGTCTATGGAGGATTTGCAGGCAATGCGCGGTAATGACCAGCCTGCCAGAAATGCAATTAACAAAATGATGATACAGGTGTATAGCCCTTGCATGGAGTTTCCTGTCCGCGACCTTGTTTACAAAAAATGTCAGGAAGACGCCTTTCAGGCAGGACAAAAAATTTGCCAGTGCCTCTCAAATAACATGGCAGCTTATGTATCAAAGAGAGCAAAGGCCGATTTACCCGCAATTTTACAGGCCAACCCGAATATTACTGATCCGATGGAGGCAATCGTTACCAGCCAGTCTTATGAGCAAACAGAAAAACGTATAGCTCTGGGTTGCATTCAGGGTGAATACCAGTAAACTCCAAAAGTTCAAATTTTGATTTATAAAGGAAGATATAATGAGCACGGTCATTCAAGGTGAAGACGCAGTTTGGGAAATTGTTATTGGTATGGAGGTCCATGCACAGGTTACGGCAGAATCCAAATTATTTTCCGGTGCTGCTACGGCCTTCGGGGCGGAACCAAACTCTCAAGTGTCCTTCATAGATGCGGGTATGCCGGGCATGCTCCCCACATTAAACCGTGTTGCAGTACAACAAGCAGTACGTACGGGTTTGGGGCTTAATGCTCAGGTAAACCATGTCTCTGTATTTGCTCGTAAAAATTACTTTTACCCAGATTTACCCACAGGCTATCAGATCTCTCAGTACGAGCATCCGATCATCGGTGAAGGTGCTATTGAAATTGATTTGCCTGATGGCAAGGTAAAAACCATCGGCATAACACGCCTGCACCTTGAACAGGATGCCGGAAAATCTATCCATGATATGCACCCGACTAAATCCTATATTGATTTAAACCGTGCCGGTTGCGCTCTCATGGAGATCGTATCCGAACCGGACATACGCGGACCCGACGAAGCAACGGCTTATCTTTCCAAACTAAGAATGATTTTACAGTATCTCGGAACCTGTAATGGAAACATGGAAGAAGGTTCTATGCGCGCTGATGTGAATTTATCTTTAAGGAAATTAGGGGACGAAAAATTCGGAACACGTGCGGAAATTAAAAACGTAAACTCCATCAAGGCCGTACAGCAGGCGATTGAATACGAAGCAGCACGTCAGCTGGAAATTCTTGAAAATGGAGGAGAGGTCGTTCAGGAGACACGACTGTGGGATCCAGTAAAGATGGAGACACGCTCAATGCGCTCCAAAGAAGATGCTCATGATTACCGTTATTTCCCAGACCCTGACCTGTTGCCTTTAGAACTTGAAAGCGAATGGGTGAACTCCTTAAAGGAAACACTTCCCGAACTTCCTGATCAGAAAAAACACAGATTTATGGAAGAATACGGATTAAGCCTTTATGACTCCAGCGTATTAATCGCCGAACGCTCACGCGCTGATTATTATGAGAAAGCAGCCAATGGCCAAGATCCAAAACTGGTTGCAAACTGGCTGCTTAACGAGCTTTTAGGCGCCTTAAACAAAGAAAATACATTATTGGATGATTCAAAGGTTTCTGCTGAGCAGCTCGGTGAACTTGTCGGCTTGATAGACGACAACACGATTTCAGGAAAAATTGCTAAAGATGTTTTCGCCATAATGGTTGAGACGGGCAAATCGCCTTCTGATATTGTTGAAGAAAAAGGACTAAAACAGGTCACTGATACAGGTGCGATTGAAACCTTAATTGATCAGGTGATTGCCGAAAATCCCGATAATGTCGCAGCGTATCGCGGCGGAAAAGACAAATTATTTGGTTTCTTTGTTGGTCAGGTCATGAAAAAGTCACAAGGCAAGGCCAACCCTGCTATGGTTAATCAGATACTGAAGAAAAAGCTTTAGGGCAACTTGAGCAAGCCACCCGAATTACTATCAAAAGCGAACGGTTTCCACATTGTTCGCGGAGACAAAATTCCGGGCGGCCTTAAACAGCTTGCTTTAGAGGCATGGTTAACGGAACAGCCCCAGAAACATTTCATCTATTGCGGCACAGTCTTTGGTTATGGCGCTCCCGCCCTTGCCTATGCAGCTCAGTCATGTGACAGGCAAGCCACTATTTTCCTATCACAATCCAAATTTACTCCGGATTGGTTGAGCAAAATCAAAGATATTAGCAAAGTTATTATTCAACCGCCCTCCTCGCTTGAGATGCTTAACAATGAGGCTAAGCATTATAAAAAAGAGTTCGATAGCAGCGCCCACATACTTACCCCGGGTTCTTATGGAGCTGGGTTTGATGAAGCCCTGATAAGAGTTTGCAAAGCTTTGCTTTCCGAAAACCCTTTTGAACGGATGTGGGTTCCAGTTGTTAGCGGTGCGTTTCTGAAGGCGGTAGAAGCCGCTTTTCCTCAATCAAATGTGATACCGGTTTACTGCGCCCGAAACCCCGATTATATATCGAACGCTGCAACTTTATCTTACAATGCCAGAGAAAAATACCATCAACCCGCGCAAAACCTTCCACCCTTTCCGTCTCATCCGTATGTAGATGCCAAGATGTGGGCGCATATTAAACAGCATGGGCAAAAAGGCGACCTTATATGGAATATCGCAAAATAACATGCTATTATATTTAAAATACATTCTATCTCCGTATTTTAATATGTGTATTTATCAATTTTTTACAGATAGCCTATCGGATGGAAACATCACATCTTAATACAGAACAGATCATAATCGGGCTCAGTTGGGATCCTCTGGATAAGCCACAAATTGCTGACAGGATATTCACGCTTTTTGGTCACAACAAAGAAACTTTCGACCTGGATCTAAGTTGCTATGTCTATGACGGGAACAACGCTTTTCTAGACTATGTGTCTGGTATGCCCGGTGAAATGATAGATAAATCCGGATCCATAAGACATAGTGGAGATGACCGCGACGGAGCCGGTCCGGATGATGATGAGCAAATCAAAATAGACTTTACCGGATTACCCGAAGATATTGCAAACATAGTAGTGGTCGTGGAGGTTGCATCGGCCCATGCCTTCAAGGATATTTTTACCCCTGCGGCAAGAATTGTTGATGTCAAAGCAAGCAAGCTGTTTTTCAATGAAACTTTAAAAGATGAAAATAATGGCGATACCTCCGCATGCGTCCTAGGCAGACTTGAACGCGTATCCGGAAGCGGTGACTGGACCTTGCATACAATTAAAAATTACCTGAACCATGAACATGTCGAAGATTGGTCAGAATTTTTGACGCAGTTTTTACCTTAAGTCTATCTTTCTCTCTTGATTGATAGCATTGCATCTGTTACTTGATATATCTGTATTGCGGTGACGTGGCCGAGAGGCTTAAGGCAACGGTTTGCTAAATCGTCATACGTGGAAACGCGTATCGTGGGTTCGAATCCCACCGTCACCGCCATCTTTACACTTCGTCTATATTTTATAATTATTTGCTAAAGCGCTCGTGATCTTTATTTATCTAAGATAGCTGGAGATTAAATGTTTTATAGTCTCACAGTCTTCCTTAGCACCCGGCGATCTGTATTCAGCAGTATTGCCATTTGCCCAAGCTTCTTTTATATGAACTGTTTTATCGTCCTTTTCTAAGCGTACTCCAAAAATGCAAGTTCCAGTCCATGATCGGTGAAAGTAGAGCCAGTCATTTTCATTGAAAATAAACCATCTATCCTCCATATCTTCAGGCACGAAGCCTAATTCCATGCGTTGTCCTGCAGAGTGAGAAAACTCTAATGAGAGATTCAGCGGAATTCTCTGTGATGGGATTGGTTTTGTTTTCCATGATGTGCGTATTGCTTTTTCCATTGAATGAATTTAATAACCTAAAATAAATAACGCAATTAAAAAGTGTTATACCTTAGGTCGTTAACCTCTTTTGCTTTTAGATTTAATCATGTGATAATCGATTTTATCCATTAAATTATCAAAGTCGTAGGGCTTGCTGATATAATCATCCATGCCTGCTGCAAGACATTTTTCCTTGTCTTCTTTAAATGCATTTGCGGTCATACCTATAATTGGCATTTCTGGCAGTTTACCGGATTTTTCTTTATCCTTAATTATACCTGTTGCTGTATAACCGTCCATTATCGGCATCTGCACATCCATTAAAATAATGTCGAAGGCGCTTTGCTTTAATTTATCCAAAGCCTCCTTTCCGTTTCTGGCAATAATAACGTCATATCCTTGTTCTTGCAGGAAATGAAGGGCTACAACAATATTGCCCTCATAATCCTCAACGAGCAGGATACGTCCCTTCTCCTCATTCGAGGTTTTTGGTTTCTTTTTTGCCGCCTCGGTAACCACCTCTTTCTTCACAGCCTCGTGCATGGGAATTGTAACCGTAAACTTCGTACCCATATCCTTTTTACTATTAACTTCAATACTTCCCCCCATCAGTTCAACAAGGCGCTTTGAAATAGCAAGGCCAAGACCAGTGCCACCATATTGGCGTGTAATACTTACATCAGCCTGGACAAATTTCTGGTAAATACTTTCTATCTGTTTCTCCGTCATGCCTATCCCGCTGTCGGATATTTCAAATACTATATTTGTGGCACCCTCTTCAGTTTCATCCTCGCAAATAGCAAGAATATTTACGAACCCCTTAGGGGTGAATTTGATCGCATTATTGACAAGATTGCTCAGTATCTGTCGTATTCGGACAGGGTCGCCTAGATATTTTGTATCGTCGCATCTGGCATAATTTACATTGAGCGATATATTTTTGTTTGTTGCCGGGACACGGTGCAGGCTCCTTATATCTTCGAGTATATCCTGAATAGTAATAGGCAAATATTCGAACTTCATTTCATTCGCCTCTATCTTAGAAATATCCAATAGATCGTTGATTAAGGTCATTAAACTGGACGCGCTGGTATCTAAACTTGCAATCAACTCTTTTTGCTTTTCCCCAAGCTCTTTATCCTTATTGAGTATATCAATAATACCAACAACCACATTCATTGGTGTTCTGAGCTCGTGACTCATATTGGCAAGAAACTCACTTTTAGCAAGGCTGGCCTGTTCCGAGCGTAACTTATCATTTTCCAAAATCAGAGAAGATACTGATTTCGCTGCTTCTATGTCTTCCTCAGACCACGGAACAGATTTTCCTTTCGTTGTTGTCTGCCATAACTTGAATGAACTTCTAGGTGTTAACCTATAACCAGCCTTAGTCTTCTCTACCGGCTTTTCCGGATCCCCTGCCCAGTCCACTTTTTGTTCCTTGGCGGTTCGAAACCAGATCACCATATCATCAGAGCTGGTATCAATAGGAAGCGCCAGAAACCCTCCTGACAAATCTGAAAGCCCCGTTTCGCCTTTTAACTTATGCAATGCAGAATCTGTATAATAAAAATTATCTACAATCTTGTCCTGACACCATTCCATAAGCTTATCCACCTGTTGCTCTGATGGGGTGTCGCCATATCTCTCAATTGTTTTACCTGATTTGATTGCCAACCCATCAGCACCAAGCGCCTCCAGAGCAACCTTATGATTTCCGCTAAACACATCCTTAAGATGTGTGTCCTTGTTTAACCTGGCTGACAATTTTTCAATAAGAATTTTCTTCTTTTCAGCAAGCTCTCTTTTCTTGACGATTTGCAGGGAAGAAAGCTGCGCAGAAAAAATATGACCTATAATTTCTGAAAAAATTCTAACCCTGTAAGGTACAAATTTGGGTTTACTGTGATGGCAGGCTATCAGACCCCACAGCTTATCATTTTGCAAAATCGAGACAGACATAGACGCAGAAACATTAATATTGTCCAGGTACTGGATGTGTATGGGTGATACGCTTCTAAGAGCACATAGGCTCATATCCAGTGGTTTTTCTGATCCCTCAGATGCCTGCGGGTAAATATCTACGGGTTCATAGTTAATGTCTGCGATTAAACGCAGATAATTTGTCTCATATAACTTCCTTGCCTGTGCGGGTATGTCTGTAGCAGGGAAATTAAGTCCTTTGTAAGTAGGCATAAAATCGGCACGGTCCTCGGCGATCACAGCCCCGTTCCATTCTTCGTCGAATTTATAAAGCTTAACCCGATCAAATCCCGTAATTTGCCTGATCTTATCAACGATTAATTGATATAATTTATCGGTATTGCCATGCTGCCGTAAAGCTACCGCAAAATTCCGAAGCTCATCATAAAAGCTATCATAGCTTAAATAGCTTTCCTCTTCATTGCAGCTCTCGCACTCTAAAATAAGATGTTGGTCCGAATGGTGAGCGACAAGATCATAACAATCCCCGTTAATATTTATTATCATTGATTTAAGGGGTTGCAGTCCGTAGTCGCGAATATAATCATTTAAACGCCCGACATTTTCCTGACCTATAATATCTTTGATGTGCTTTCCCATAGAATCTTCATGGCTTACACCAACAAAGCTCTCAAGGTTCATGCTGGCATATTTGATCTTGTAGGTTTTTTTGTCAGCAGCGATAAGAAACCCATGAGGCTGGATTTTGCCAGGGATATGAATTTTTTCCTCTGCACAATGCTGTAAAGCACTTTCCAGATCATCTTCGCTAAGTTCAGTACGCGCAATAAATTTATTTTGATCTTCCATTAAGCAGACACCAATTCCTTTGAAGTTTCATATTGGTTAAAGTAATCATGCAAAGTAGTAAAGCAAGCTTTAGCGGCCTCGATAGCCGTCTTACTGTTGATATTATTTTCATGGGTTTGCAAAAAAGCCTCAAAAGCTTTCCAGTTCTGTCCGGTTTTATCACCAAACCCATAATAGAAGAAACCGTTTTCACCACCTCTAATACCTATAGACCTCTCTAGTGACTTGCCAATCAGCCTGCCCCCTAAGGTAGACCCTTGCTTAAAGTATAGATAGCCAACATATTCAGAAAAACAGCCTGTTTTAAACACATCCTTTTTCTGTTGTGGTTTAATATTTTTTAGCTCCCACAACTCCCCCTCCTTTTTCAGCCAGTCCAGCACAGGAGATTCCCATTGAAAAGTAAGTCTTTGGCTTTTGGATATATTTTCGGCATGGGAATAAAATGCATGAAAAGCACTTAGAACCAAAATATAGTTATGAAAAGTTAGGTCTGCTGAAAGAAGGGGCTTTAAAAGACCATGTTCGTGCAAAGCCTCGTGCTCGGCTCTGGTTTCTTCTCTGAGCTGGTCTCTCAAAGACATTTATATCCTGTTTTTCCCGTCATAAAGATGTGCCTGTTAAAAAATTATCCGCTCAAGGCCTTAAAAAGTATATGCTAATAGCTTATATTTAAAATGACAAATATAAAGCCCTAAAGAAATGATTTGATATGAAAATAGTTCCAAAAAAACTTGATAGCCTCTTCACTTTGAAACAAGAAGGAAAAGAAATAAGGATAAAGCTTCTCTCGCCCGAAGCCTGGAACAAAGAAAAAAATAAACTGCGTCACGCATCTTATCAGGGGTTTCAAGGTAAAAAATCAGACCACGCGTTTGTATTAAATAATGATGATGACCTGGACTGCATTTTATGCGGCTACGAAGACGGTATTGACGCATATACGCTGTCTCATCTACCAGCACTCCTGAAAAAAGCTGACTTAAGCCCTGATGATGTGTTTTTCAAACTCGAAAACGCAAAAAGCTACAGCAAAGATGAGCTGGGTCGACTATATCTTTCGTGGTCATTAGGCCACTATAAATATCAAAACTTTAAAGAGGAAGGTGCTGGCCCTCAATATAAGATTTTATTAGAAGACAATGACTTACTAACAAAAGTAAAATCTTTATCTGAAAGCGCATATCTTTTACGAGATATGATTAACACTCCCGCCAATGAATTTGGGCCCGATGAAATTGCCAATACTGTAAAAGCTGTATCAGATATGTTTTCTGCAAAATATAACGTCACAGAAAAAGCAGGACTCGAAAAAAACTTCCCACTAGTTCATGCTGTTGGCAAAGCAAGCTCTGTCGGCCCAAGGGTTGCGGAGATAGAATGGGGTGACAAGAGCAATCCCAAGCTGGCACTTGTGGGAAAAGGCGTGTCATTTGATACCGGCGGTCTCAATTTAAAACCGGGCCAGCATATGGCTCTAATGAAAAAAGATATGGGTGGAGCCGCTCATGCCCTTGCCATCGCCTATATCATTATGTCCCTTGACCTTCCCATACATTTGCACCTAGTGATTCCTACTGTAGAAAATGCTGTTGCCGGAAACGCTTTCAGGCCGGGGGATGTTTATAAAAGCAGAAAAGGTTTAACAGTTGAGAACACCAACACAGATGCTGAGGGCCGCTTGATCCTTGCGGACGCACTTACATTTGCCAGTGAGTCCGAACCTGACCTGCTTATTGACTTCGCCACCTTGACAGGATCAGCCAGAGCAGCACTCGGACAAGTTATACCACCGTTTTTTGCCACCAACGAGGCTGAAGGCGATAAACTTGAAAAACTGTCTTTCGAGAACTTTGATCCACTTTGGAGAATGCCTTTATATAAACCCTATAAGTCATTAATAAAAAGTGATATTGCCGATTTAGTTAATAGTGCCTCACCCCCCGGAGACCTTATTTACAGCGCGCTATTTTTAAACAGTTTTGTTGGAGATAAAGTGGAGTGGATGCATTTTGACACTTTTGCCTGGGAGGCATCGGGGAAACCCGGCCGACCAAAAGGCGGTGTTGAGACAGGGCTATTCTCTGTTTTTAAATATATTTCAAAGCGTTATGCGGCCTGACTCTGATTTTGCATTAATTTCATGCAAAAATCTGTAAGAGTATCATCCCTTGCTCCCATAATGACAACCCGGTCGCCTGGCACGGCAGTTTCAAGCAAAAATGATGCTAATTTCTCGCGATCCTCAAAATAATGGGCGTTCACCCCTTCTTGTTTGGCTCTGTCAATAATATGGCGTGCAGTCACTGACCGATCGACTGTTCCTCCGGCATAATATACCTCAGGCATTAAAAGCAGGTCACTTGAAGTAAAGTTTTCTTTGAACGCCTCTATAATCTCCCCTCCCATCATACGCAAAGGTGCAAATCCGTGAGCCTGAAACATTACAATTAAGCGGCCTTCAAACTTTCTAAGGGAGGATAAAGAGGCCGCGATTTTATCAGGGTTATGGGCAAAATCATCATAATATGTCACGCCGCCAGCCTCACCAAGCCTTTCTAGACGTCTCTTTATACCGCTAAACAGCTCTACGCCCCTGACGGCATTTTCCAAAGTTAGTCCATAGAGGCATGATGCCGCTATAGCCGCCAACGCATTTAAGACATTATGACGCCCGGGCACATTAAGAGATACGGCATGTCCGTTTATTTCAAATGTAGTTTTGTCTGAAAAATACTGGAGATTGGATGCTGATAAATCAGCATCACTTCTTTCTATACCGTAAGTGAGAATTGTTTTATCAGTAAGCTCTGGAAGCAACTCTACAGAATATAAGTCCTCTAAATTTATTATGCATCCCCTTTTTGAGCGTTTTAGAAAGGATGTAAAATGGGCTTTCAATTCATCCAGCGTCTTATGGTCCACAGCTATATTATTCAAAACGGCTATATCTGGAGTAAAAAGATCAATAGATCCGTCACTTTCGTCCATTTCGGATATAAATATTTTATTTTCTCCAAGCAGGCAGCTTCCCGAACGTGCTTTGTGATCTCCCTCAAGGTTCTTCACGCGCCCGCCATTCATCACGGTCGGGTTAAGGTTTTGAGAATCAAATATGGTTGCAATCATACCCGTTACTGTACTTTTTCCGCTCGTACCAGCTATACCTATACCGGTCTCTGCTGTATGAAAGATTTCAGCCAATAATTCTGCACGCTTTAGAATAGGAATATTTTTATCAAGTGCCGCCTGAACATCGGGCACTGTCTTTTCTACAGCACTTGAAATCACAAGAGAATCAATTTCTTCGGTAACCCCTTTTCCATCCTGTGGCACCAGAGATACCCCGAACTCGGAAAGCACTGTAAATTTTTCTTTGGATTCACCTTTATCGTGGGCACGATCCGATCCGAAAACTTTAGCACCACAAGACTTTAGGATCAGCGCTAATGGCAGCATGCCACTACCACCAATGCCTGAGAAAAAGTAGGTTTTATTGAAATCTTTCAATTTAATTCCCTTTTAATGGGTTACTTATCCCAATCGTAGAAACCCACGGCTTCTTTGCGTGCCTCGCGTTCCTGATCATAGGCATAAGAGGCGTTTGCTTCGCTAAGACGCCTTGCATTTATAAGATCTTGCGGGATAGAAGGTGAATCTGGCCCCATATCTTCCAAAGAATGCAGCGTTGCCTTGGCAACATCCGCGTTCATATGCGGTGGATAATCATAACCCATTCCATAAGTGCCCGTAAAATCAACAGCTATAACATCAGGGTATTTGTAAAGGGCTCCGCTATGATAATCGTATAGCACACCAGGAACTACACCATTTGAGAGATTGGCCATTGCTGTACTGGAAACCTGCGGTTCAACTATCAATATCTTATCTCTGTTCCCCTGAGCCATACAATGAACAACCATATCCTCTTCATTTTTGTTAATTGTAATAGTTTCCGGTGGGAAAACTTTGTAAACAAGCCCGGGCCGCTTTAGCATGCACATAGCATCCTCTGTACCAGGTGTTAAAACGGTTACTTTTTGCATAGGTGTTTCAACTATACTTGCACAAGATGCCAGAGTTAGGCACAAAATAGCCACGGCAAAAATTTTATTATTCATTTGGTATTTCCAGAGTGTCGAGAGTTTTACTAATACAAGAATACTGAAATTTCAGTGTTTAGGCAACTGAACGATTTCCCTTATCTTTTTTAGTATCATCCTGAGGGTCTGCTGGTTTAATTTGGAAAGACAAAGTGTCATCTTTGCTGTCTGCTGAAATCGCAACCTCAGATCCGTTGGGTATTTTTTCGTTTAAAATCATTTCAGCCAATTTATTTTGAATATGAGTTTGGATTGTACGCTTTAGAGGCCTTGCGCCATAAGCCGGGTTATATCCCTGTTCACTAAGCCAGATTTTTGCCTTATCATCGATATCCAGACTTATCTCTTTATCCGCCAACAGCTTCTGTAGCGACTTCAGCTGTATATCTACAATGCCTTTCATTTGATCCCGGCCCAGTCGGCGGAATAGCAAAATCTCGTCCAATCGATTCAAAAATTCCGGCCTGAAATGTGCCTGCACATCCTCCATAACCTGTGATCGAACATCTTCAACATCTGCGCCGTCCTTCTGGTTTACCAGATATTGTGAACCCAAATTCGACGTCATAATCAGAATAGTGTTTGAAAAGTCAATTGTACGGCCCTGCCCGTCTGTAAGGCGACCATCATCCAAAACCTGCAGTAATATGTTGAACACATCTGGATGCGCCTTTTCAATTTCATCAAGCAAAACTACCTGATACGGCCTGCGTCTGATGGCTTCGGTCAATGCACCACCCTCTTCATAACCGACATAGCCGGGGGGTGCCCCTATCATACTGGCAACGGAATGTTTTTCCATATACTCAGACATGTCCAGTCTGACCATTGCTGTATCGTCATCAAACATAAACTCTGCCAAAGCCTTGGTCAGCTCTGTTTTACCTACACCGGTAGGGCCTAAAAAGAGGAATGACCCAATTGGACGCCTTGGGTCTTGAAGTCCGGCACGTGCACGGCGAATAGCATTTGCTACCGCTTTGACCGCAGCGTTTTGACCAACAACCCTGCGCTGTAGATTGGATTCCATACCAAGAAGCTTTTCACGTTCACCCTCCAACATTTTATCGACAGGAATGCCTGTCCAGCGGGAAATAATACTTGCGATATCATCATCTGTAACTTCTTCGTTAATTATGTGCTGCTCCTTGACTTTGGCGGCATCCTGAAGCTTTTCTTCTAATTGCGGAATAACCGAATATTTAAGCTCACCCGCCTTTGTCCAATTGCCTTCGCGCTCAGCCCTCTCAAGCGTAATACGAGCTGTATCAAGTGCCTCTGTCAGTTTTTGAGATTCGTTTAACTTATCCTTTTCAGACGACCATTGTTTGGTCAGAACCTCACTTTTCTTTTCAAGATCTTTTAGTTCATCCTCGATCTTCACAAGTCGATCTTTAGTCGCCTTATCGTTTTCTTTTTTCAAAGCCTCACGTTCGATTTTTAACTGCACTATACGCCGATCCAGCTCATCAATCTCTTCAGGCTTGCTGTCAGCCTGCATTCTTAATCTGGAAGCTGCCTCGTCGACCAGATCTATCGCCTTGTCCGGCAGAAAACGATCCGATATATATCTATTTGATAAAGTGGCTGCTGCAACTATAGCAGAGTCAGTAATTCTGACCCCGTGGTGCAGTTCATATTTTTCCTTTAATCCTCTAAGGATAGATACGGTATCTTCAACTGTAGGCTCAGGCACAAAAACGGGCTGGAAACGTCGCGCTAACGCCGCATCCTTTTCTATATATTTCCTATACTCATCCAAAGTCGTGGCGCCGACCATATGCAAGTCACCCCTGGCAAGTGCAGGTTTGAGCATATTACTCGCATCAAGCGCACCATCCGTTTTCCCTGCCCCCACTAAGGTGTGTAATTCATCGAGAAATAAGATTATCTCACCTTCTGCTGCTGTTATTTCGTCCAAAACAGACTTTAGGCGCTCTTCAAACTCACCTCTGAATTTAGCCCCTGCAAGTAAAGACCCCAAATCCAGTGACATAAGCCTTTGATTTTTAAGGCTTTCAGGAACATCGCCATTAATAATTCTAAGCGCCAGCCCCTCTATTATCGCCGTCTTACCCACACCAGGCTCCCCAATCAGCACAGGGTTGTTTTTTGTACGGCGAGAAAGAACCTGGATGGTACGGCGAATTTCTTCTTCACGGCCTATCACAGGGTCAAGCTTACCGCTCCGTGCTATTTCCGTTAAGTCACGGGCGTATTTATTAAGAGCATCAAAATTATCGTCTGCATTCGCGGTGTCGGCAGTACGCCCCTTCCGCACAGCGTTTATGGCAGAGTTAAGTTTTGTCGGAGTTATGCCGGCATCTTGTATATACCCGGCTATATCCGTAGTTTTTGCAAGACTCATAGCCTGCAAAACCCTCTCTCCGGTAATAAACTTATCTCCGGCTTTAACTGAAAGATTTTCGGCAGACTCGATTATTTTAGAAAGGTCAGGCGATAGGCGAAGCTGCCCTGCCCCCGGTCCGCTTACTTGTGGCAGTTTGGATAAAGCAACATCGAGGCTTTGCTTGAGCCTTGCCACGTCACCATCAGCTGAGACGACAAGCTTTTCAAGTGATCCTGTCTCATCCTCAAGTAATGTTTTCAGGACGTGTTCAGGCTCAAGTGAGGGATGTCCCGACCTCAGCGCTAGTGTCTGAGCTTGCTGGAGTGCTGATTTAACTTTTTCGGTAAGTTTGTCAAAATCCATATCTGCCTCTTTTACCTTATCTATCTGTAATTGAATTAGATTGTATCATATTTCCAACAAGACTAAGCCATAAAAAAAGAGGCTGTAAAGCCTCTTTAATGATTACGGATAGCAATTGAACTTTAAGCTGTTTCCATCTCCTGACCAGCGTTTTGCGTATTATCCGATAAATTCGTTGTATCATCGTCTCTGGAGTAATCAGTACTCCAGTCATTAATCATACGCTGATAGTGTTCTGCATGTTGCATATAGCTTTCGGCAAGAATGTGATCTCCTGAGGAAGCAGCATCTTTTGCCAGAGTCGTATATTTCTCTGTGATTTGATAAGCCGTTCCGCGAATACGAACCTCAGGACCGCTACTATCGAAAACACGGTTTTTGTTGTTCTGGTTTTTGCGATTTCCACCGCGGCTTCTGGTGCGTCTAGTTGATGATCCGTGTCTCATATTTTTTAATCCTGTTCGTTGTTAAACGATATTTAAGTTATTCACAGTGTACCTGTTGATAAGTTTTGATTCGGCATACCTGTACGTATACCATACATAACTTATGCACAGTTGGGAAGCCCTGTTTTATTAAGAGTCGTACATCAATGACTTAACGCCACTTAAAGTAAAATCTTAACTAACCGGGAACTCATGTCCCTGAGTGATTTGAAGATAAAATGATTTGCCTATCGCCAGCAACACCACAGTCAAAAGTTTTTTTATTTATCCCCATACGAGATTTCCACAACACGGGCGATTCCGCTCAAATCCGGATAGACCGCCTTCAGAGTCGCATCATGCTTTTCCACGAGTCGTTTGATTCGCGGTAACTGGCCTTTTCCAAGCTCCAGAAAGAGATTGCCGTGTGAAAAAAAATTGTGATGACACTGCGATATAATTTTTTCATAGGAATTAAGTCCTTTTTCTCCACCATCAAGCGCCAGAATCGGATCGTGATTCCTCACCTCGGGTGACAATTTGGGAATCACATCGCTTTCAATGTAGGGAG
>Ga0066376_10001336_pt1 | contig 23907 bp, 21 predicted proteins | sample Knorr_S15_td_Bot_FD_77009 | JGI IMG/M metagenome (GOLD analysis project Ga0066376, IMG submission 77009) | Marine microbial communities from Southern Atlantic Ocean transect - Knorr_S15_td_Bottom_ad_5009_LV_A | ecosystem: Environmental > Aquatic > Marine > Oceanic | place: Southern Atlantic...
AGAGTCATGCCCTGCTGGATCGAGCGCTGGGCCGGACTTTTGAACGTCACAACATCAGCCTCACCGAAGCCCTGGAGATGAATGTGCACTAGGGGCCCCGCTGGGGCCCGAAATCCCAAATTCAAAATCCCAAATTCCAAACAAATTCCAAATCTCAAATTCAAAATTCGAAACCAAGTCGACCACAGACCAGTTGCCGCACACTGGCACGACCGCACGACCGCACGTCTTCCCATTCACGCACCATTCCACTAAGCTCTCCAGATGAGGGATGTCACCAAAACCCTGGAGGGAGAGCTGGACCGTGCAGGATAAGAGAGTTGATCTTGCCATCGTAGGTGCCGGGTTTTCAGGACCCATCCTGGCGGCCAAGATTGCCGAGAAGGGGGTGAAGCCGGGAAACGGAGATCCACTGGCGATTGCCCTCATTGACGCCGGGCCCTACTACAAAGGAGCCGCTCGACCCGGTTACGGCTCTACCCTCCGACGCCAGATGTTCACCAATCTGGAGGGCAGGCATCAGCAGGCTTACCTCTGGAACAACGATGTTAGCCTGGCCAAGTCGTGGGTGGAAGCTCCCTGCACTGGGCCGGCCAGGCCTTCCTACCTACGCCTGTAGACTATCTTCACTGGCAACAGGAGACGGGTGTGGATTGGACCCGGGACAACCTGCTTCCTGCCGTCAATGAGATCCGTCGGGAATTCAATGTTCATCCCATGCCGGAGGACGTCAATACCCCGGGCAATAGGCTTTTCTTTGATGTGGCCAGCAAGCTGGGATATGCCCCCGAGAGAACCGTGGTGGCTAGGCGCAACTGTGTTTATTGTGGCTTTTGCGTTCCTCCCATGATGTGTAAGTACGATTCACGTGCCAGTACTCTGTGGACCTACATTCCACGGGCGGAAAGAGCGGGAGTTGAGATTCTTGCCGACACCTTTGTGGAAAAGATCCTGATTGAGACAACAGGGGGAGGGGGCATTGCCCGAGGGCTGGTGTGCCGGACGGAAGGTTCAAACTACCAGATTTCAGCCGACAAGATTCTGGTGTGCGGCGGCTATGTGAATACGCCTTTGTTGCTGATGCGCTCCGGCTACGGTCCCGACCAATGGCGAGGCAATCCCATCGTGGTGGAGAATCCCAATATCGGAAAACATATCGATGGACACCCCTTCGGTCCCGCGGTGAGTGCCTCGTTTGATGAGCCACTCGGAGACGGAGACTTGGGCAGTATTGTGGGATATCACATCATTGATGATATCCGATCGGATGGAGAAGGAAGGCTTCTCATTCATGGTAATTTTGGAGTCAGCGGCTTGCCCAGCCGGGATGCCCGGCACCCTATGGCCCCTCCCTTTGGCCGTGAGCACAAGGAGTTCATGAGAGAACAGGGCATTCTTCGCACCGGCTCCCTGCGCCTCAGGGTGACCAAGGCCTCAGGACGCTGGGCCATGGACCCCGATGGAAAACTGCTTTACGGCGGGGACCACACTCTGACCTTGAGACGATTTCGGGAAGGAGCAGAAAAGGCCCGGGAGATTCTGGAGAGGATGGGGGCTAGAAGGATCACTCCCCCTGCTGAAGTGAAGATGACTCCTCAAACTCGAGGGGAGCATCGGGTGGGTTCCTGTCGAGCCGGGCGGGATCCGGAAACCTCCGTGGTCAATCCTTATTTCGAATCACACGATGTCGAGAATCTGCTCGTTTGTGACGGGAGCGTGATCCCCCGTGTGCCTTCCGGACCTTCGGGAACTCCACAGGCCTCGATTACTGTCTTTGCCGCCGATCGCATCATCGAACGACACTTCAGCCGATAACCCGACTCGCCGGGCTTATTCATAGGTTTTCTGTGAGAAGGAGCCCTGTTCCAGGAAGTGAACCACCTCCTGAGCCACCTGGCTACTGTTCATGATGAAGGTATGTGTGTTGGGCACCACCAGGAAGTCGGCCATCCCTTTCAGCTGGGCGCTCTCCACCGAAACCTTTCCGTCGTCCACTCCCGTCACCAGCCAGGAGGTCAGTGGATTGAGGCTTTGACTGCCGGTGATGATTCCCACTTCAAAGTCGGCCGGGCCCAGTCGGTTGGGAAGGTTGGAGGGATCGGTGCCCAGTTCCAGCCCTGCCGGCCCTGTGGCCCACTGGAAGAGTGGATTATCGCGAAGTTCGTCGACCAGTTGGCTCCCTTGATTCGGGGGGCTGAGCATTACCACTCGGCCCAGGTTGTGGGGGCGCTTCTGGGAAATGTAGGCCCGAACCAGGATTCCCCCCAGGGAGTGGGTGACAAAGTGCAGAGGCTCTTCGCTACCGAGACAGCACTTCTCGAGCTCGCCGTCGAGCAGCTCAACCAGCTGATCGATAGTCTCTTCCGTCGAAGGGTAATCGAGATTGTGGACTTCGAACCCGGCCTGGGTGAGTCGGTTCGCCAGCAGCCACATCGACATGGACGAGCGCCCCAGGCCGTGAAGGACTACAACCTGGCCGAGAGGCTCCGCACCTACTTGCAGGATTGAGGTGAAGCTCATCGCAGCAACCAGAAGCGCGACCTTGAAGAAATGCCGACCCATCGTTGATACTATAGCTTACACGTCCGGAATGTGGGAGGCCCCTCGGGTGCCGAATCCGAAGATCCGGGGCTGTTCTGCGGTCGTTCGGTACGTAGGGGTCAGCCGGTGGCTGACCCGAACGGACCGAGTTGGCGCAATCTAACCCCTGTGGCTCGAGCGGTTGCAATCCTGACTGTTCGGGCGAGCCACCGGCTCGCCCCTACGACTTTTCTTCTCTATTGCCTTCCTGCCAGGGACGATCTAAGATTGAGAAAACCCACAGCCGCAAGTTGAAGGGAAACGAGGAGGTAACATGAATAAAACGATGCATGCCTGTGCCATTGCTGCCATTGTGGCGATCGGCTTCCTGATCGGTGTCCCCTACACAGGAGCGCAGGGCGACAACGCCCAGGCACCGGACGTCATCTTCGTCAACGGGAAGATTGCGACGGTCAACCCGGGCTTCGACATTGTCGAGGCTTTGGCGGTGAAAGAGGGAAGGATCACTGCCGTGGGGAGAAGCGAGCAGATCAGACGCCTTGCCTCCCCTGAGACTCGGGTGGTCGATCTTGGCGGGAAGACCGTTCTTCCAGGATTCAATGACAACCATATTCATATGGGCACCGGTGCCGGTGGAAGTGGCTCAGGTGAGAACTGGAGGGGCAAGATTGACTCTCTGGACTCTCTGTCGAAAGCCCTGCGAGAGAAGGCTGAGGAGCTCCCCACCAGTGAGTGGATTCGAGCTGGCCTGACCCGGCCCTATTTTCCCAACGACATCGCTCCCGATCGACACTGGTTGGATCAGAGGGTCCCCTACCATCCGGTTGCGCTCACCCGGGGACACCTGATGATGTTGAACTCGGAAGGACTGAAGCAAGCCGGAATTTCCAGCTCGACCCTGGATCCGGGAGGCGGTTGGATCATCCGGGATGAAAGCGGGGAACCCACGGGGCACCTGTTCGAGAACCCGGCCAAACGGCTCGTGTCGCGGAATTTTCCATCCCCGCCTCGTCCGGACGACGAGGAACTGCTGATGAATCTGCGGGGAAGACTCCAGGCCCTCACCCGCCTGGGTTACTCCAGCTTCAACGTGCCCGGGCTTCGTCCCTGGGATCTGAGATTCTTTCAAGAGGCCTATGAGCGATGGGGTGAGGAATTCCCCCGGGTCACTATCCAGTTGCGGCTCAGTCCGGGATTTGATGAGCATGACGATCTGGAGGAGGGCGTTCAGGCAGCCATCGCCGAGCTGGAGGGATTGGGATTCCATACCGGTTTTGGAAACGACCGCATCAAGATTGGCGCCATCAAGATGAGCGTCGACGGTGGGTTGAGCGCTCCCACCTTCTGGACCAAGGTCCCTTACGACAACACCACCGGGTGGCGGAAGGGAATGCCCGATTTCTACGGCCTGGTGCGAATTCCCGAAGACAGCCTCTACAGGGTGTCCAAGCGGGCCCATGAGCTGGGCTGGCAGCTCGGGATCCACACCATCGGGGATGCGGCAGTGGAGATGGCCGTCAACGTGATCGAACGTGTCTTCAAGGAATCTCCACGCGAGAACTCTCGTCCCTATCTCCATCACGTCTCCGTCATGCCTCCCGAGGAGACCCTCCGGAAGATGGCTGAGCTGGACATCATCGTGGCCTCACAACCCGCCTTCATGTACTGGCTGGGACCCTTTGCGGTAGAGGTTCTCGAGGGGGAAAGGGAGCAGACCAACAACCCCCAGAAAACATTCTTGAATCGTGGTATCCGAATGAGCTACGGGACGGATGGAGCTCCCACCGACCCCAGGATGGAGTTGTGGTCGGCGGTGATGCGGAAGGGATGGGATGGAAAGATCTACGGGCCTGGAGAGAAGGTAACTCTGGAGGAAGCAATCCGGGCCATCACCATGGGAACGGCTTACATGAACTTCGATGAAGACAAGAAGGGGTCGCTCGAGGTGGGCAAGTTTGCCGACATGGTGGTGCTTGGCCAGGACATCCTCACCATCGAACCCGACGGGATTAAAGACATTTCCATTGAAATGACGATTATCGGAGGAGAGATCGTCTACTCCAGGGAGCAGTCCTAGCAAGCAGTTCCCAGCCATGGCTTACGCAATCAGTGAGCAAAACCTGGAACGCCAGAAGCTTCTGGCAAGCATCATGGGACCGGTGACTGACCGGTTGCTGGAGTCCCTGCCCTTGCCCTCGGTATCTCGATGTTTGGATATCGGTTGCGGCATGGGAGGAACCACACGCCAGTTGGCCGGGAAGCTCGACAACGGTGTTGAGCTGATCGGGGTGGACCAGGATCCTAACCTGATCGAGGTGGCCCGATCGGTCTCCGGTGCTGCAGAGGGCAAGATCACCTTCCAGCAGGGAGATGCAGCCCACTTAAGCTTCGAAGATCAGACCTTTGACTTCGTCTTTGCCCGCTATTTGCTCCATCATCTGGATCAACCCCAGGCGGTCCTTGCAGAAATGTTGCGGGTCTGCAAATCCGGTGGAATCGTGGCGGTTCAGGAGCCGGATTGTGCCAAGCAATACTGTTATCCGGAGAGCTGGGCCTATGAGAAAATTCCCGACATCTATAGCCGCGTGTTTGCGAATCCATTTATTGGTCGGCAGTTGTACTCACTGTTCCAGCAACTGGACTGTCCTTCACCCCATATCGATGTAATGACCATCGCGGGAGTCAACGTGGAACTCAGGCGGTCCTATCGAATGGTCATGGAAGCCATTGGACTTGTCCTGATCGAGAAGGGCATCCTGGATGCCCAGGAGCTTCAGGAACTGGGCGAGGAATTGAGGCGCGTGGAAGAGCAGGACGATGTGCTCTGTGTCTGGTCACCCACTTTTTCCGTATGGGTGAATCGAACGTAAACTTTGTATCAAAGAGGAGGTTTCTAATGGAAGCACAGAATTACGCCAATCATCGACGCAACGCACCCGCCTTTCACTTCATCCTGCTCCCGATCATCCTCCTGACCTTGATCGGCTCTTTCGTGAACCTTTACCAGTCCTGGGGTGACCACCAGCGGCAATACAGCGCCTCGCTGATCGTCGTGATCATGGTTTGCCTGGCGCTTGTGTCCCTCCTGGCCCGTCTCTTCTCGTTGAAGGCCCAGGACCGGGCCATCCGTGCCGAGGAAAACCTGCGTCACTATGTCATGACTGGAAAGCTGCTGGATCCCAAATTGACCGTCCGCCAGATCATTGGTCTGCGTTTCGCCTCAGACCAGGAGTTTGTTGAGTTGGCCGGTAGAGCCGTCGAGGAGAATCTGTCCGAAGATGCCATCAAGAAGGCGGTCAAAAATTGGAGAGCCGATACCTACCGGGTATAGGGATCCCCACCGAGAATCTGTTTTATACTCAACGAGAGCGGCATATTGTGTATACTATCCGGACCACGGAGAAGTTCCTGGTTGGAGTCCCGTAGGAGTTGACTCTTGAAATTAAGCGTCGTTAAATCCGGCTTTCCTGAAGCACCAAAGCTAACACAGTATGGGACGGAATCGGCCCTTCAGATTCTGCTCGATGAGGCCGAATTCGAGGCTCCCCAAGGACAAGTTGCCAATTACATTCCCGAGCTGAGCCGGGCCAGCGCGGATGACCGGGGCATCTCCATTTGCTATCTTGACGGAACCACACTATCGGCCGGCGCCTCGGAAACACCCTTCACCATCCAGTCCATCTCCAAGACGGTGGCACTGCTTTACGCTCTCGAGTCGATTGGGCCCAGAAAGGTCTTCTCACGAGTGGGCAAGGAGCCAACGGGGGAGCCTTTCAACTCGGGTTTGCGCTTTCAGGTCGACAGCAAGCGACCGTTGAATCCGATGATCAACGCTGGAGCCATCGTCGTGAGCTCCATGTTCCCAGGAAAGAATCCCAGCGAGCAATTCGATGGGTTTTTGAACTTCTGTCGTAAGGTCTGCGGAAATCCGGACCTGGAAGTCGACGAAGCCGTCTATCGCTCGGAGAAATTAACGGGTCACAACAATCGTTCCCTGGCCTGGATCATGAATGACCGTCGGGTGTTCTCCTACAAGAGCGATGTTGCTGCTGTTGAGTTTATCGAAGGGATACTGGACGTGTACTTTCAACAGTGTTCCATCACGGTGACGACCGCTGATATGGCCCGTTTCGGAGCATTTCTCGCTAACCTCGGGCTCGATCCCAAGACGGGAGAACGACAGGCGTCCGAGGAGCACATCACCATGGTTATTGCACTCATGGCGAGCTGCGGCGTGTATGACGGATCTGGAACCTTTGCCTCCAAGATAGGAATCCCTGCCAAGTCGGGTGTGGGTGGTGGGATCCTGACCGCTGTGCCCGGAAAGATGGGGCTCGCCACCTACGGTCCCGCTCTCAATCCGGCCGGCAACTCGTGCTTTGGCCTCTATGCCCTGGAGAGAATCTCAAAGGATGAGGAACTGGGTATTCTTTCCCGTCCTCAGATTTCCTTCTCACTCAAGAACTATGACACCGCGGAGCCGCTTGACGAGTTGGTCGAGCAAACAGCTCTCAGGGCCACTTCCGGTAAGGTGGTTTCCTACATTCCCGAACTGGCCAAGGTATTGCCCGAGAACCGAGGGGTGAGTCTCTCTACCCTTGATGGAGTGAACGTGGGCGGTGGCCAGCACTCAGACTTCAGGTTCACCCTGCAAGCCGTATGCGTGCCCTTTCTTCTGGCCTACATTCTCCACCGCCGAGGAATTGAATTCGTGTTTTCCAGGGTGGGTCGGGAGCCCACGGGTGATCCATTCGATGCCGCCCCGAAGTGGTTGGAGATCGAGCGCAGGCAAGTCCCCTTCAACCCGGTGATCAACGCGGGTGCCATCCTGCTGGCTTCGATGTTGCCGGAGGAAAATGCCGAGAAGCGTCGAAAGAAATTCCGCGATTTTGTACGCAGGGCCTGCAAGAACGACAATATCAGTGTGGACAGGGGTGTGTTTCAATCCGAGACCGAGTTCGGAGCAACAAATCGGAAGCTCACCTGGGATTTGCTCCACCGCGGATGCTTCGAGCATCGGCCCAGACCCTCCGAGCAATCGCGGGTGGATTACGTTGAAGCCATTCTTTCCGACTATTTCTATGCCTGCTCGCTTCGGGTCACCTGTGATGACCTGGCAAACTTTGCCGCCCTACTGGCAGGTCGCGGAGACGCTCCTGCCGTCTCTGAACTTCGCCTTTCTGCCGACCAGGTGAATCAGGTGGTGACCCTGATGGCGACGTGCGGCCTGTATAACGGGTCAGGCGAGTATGCCTTTTCGGTGGGCTTGCCCTCTAAATCGGGTGTCTCGGGGGGCATCATGGCTGTAGCTCCCGGGAAGCTCGGTCTCGCTGCCTTCTGCTCTGCCGTTGATGATAAGGGCACCAGTGTATTCGGACGCCGTATCATCGAAGAGATCTCGCAAGCGGAACAGCTGAACGTCTTCCGTGGTGTGAATCAATAGACCGTTGCCACTGTTTAGTCGTGCTGGCCCAGTTCAATTTTAAAGTCCTCTAGGATCGGGTCCTTGATGGACTGCCAGACATCAGTGCCCACGATAGAAGGGCTCTCGGTCTGAAGGAGCCTTTCAAATTCTTCCCAACCTCTTTTGGTTTGCCCCATGCGATCATAGTTCAGGAGCAACTTGATGGAATTTCCCAGGTAGTCGTAAGGAAGTTCAATCTGATCCATCAGCGATTCAATGTGGTTGATTTTCTGTTGGTAATAATGGGGATATTCCTGGCTGGCTCTCCGATAGGAACCGTTGCTCCAGGCGAAGGTCTCCTCGACTGTAGGCGCTACCGGGTGGGGTAGATGTTCATAAGTTTCCCATCGGGTCTCGATTGCGATGATCTCCAATGACCCATCCTGCTCCAGATCGACCAGGGAACTGGGAAAAAGACTTCCCGTGATCGGTTTGCTCAGGTTGATCAACCGGTTTTTCCTGATCTGGTAAACCCCGATCTGTTGACATGACCAGGCTGTACCGCCGCATCCCTTCCAGATCACAATCTCGCTGGATCCATCTCTATTGATGTCGGTGTTGTTCAGTTCATGGAAGTCCAGATGCATTCCTGCAACGATTTCTCTGTCCAGGAATTGTGTCCCCTCTGAGTCGGATCGGTAGATGCGCAGTTCCGAGACCAGGCCTTTAGCAGAGTGTACAGCATCGTTTTCCAGAAGGGTCACCAGATCATTAGGGAAGCCATCGTTGTATGGGTACAGGTAGTCTCTGAGCTCTAAGCCGTCGCGCTGGATCTCTTCCAGCACTTCACCGAAGGAATCGGGAAGATCTTGTTGTGGAACAGTGGTGGGTTGAACCACTGCACAAAAACTGAAAATGACCCACAGAAAAACGATCCCATACCAACGTGCTTGCATCACTCACACCTCTAATCCCCCAGCATAGCAAGGTAGTGCGGAACTAGCCTGTTGGACAGCCGACAACAGAGGCTCGCAGTACATCGAGACGTCGGGATAAGAAACTCTCGTAGGGGTCAGCCGGTGGCTGACCCGAACCGAACGAGTGGCACCCTTTGACGCGTGTGGCTTCGGTTTTGTCATCCTAACCGTAGGGGTTCGACCCTACGTCGCCTCTACGTCGTACTTCGTGACGAGAACCTATGCATCATCCGGATTAGGGTAAATTCTCGACCGTCCAGACCACGCCGTCGTCAAATCTCGCGATCTTGGGGATGTCTGCCGAGTAGACGATCTCCCCCTGGATGATCGTTGTCTCGATTCCGATCTCCCGGATGCGGACCGGGTCCACGGAGAGGATGTCTTCGGTGAGTACAACCATGTCGGCCCATTTGCCCACCTCTAGAGAGCCGCGATTGTTTTCGTCAAAGGTGAGATAAGCAGGTCCCATGGTGTGGAGGCGAATAGCCTCTTTCACGCTCACTGCTTCGCTGGGGCCGTAGACTTTTCCATTTCTTCCGATGCGGTTGACGGCCGCCCAGATTCCCACGATGGGTCCGTAGGGTCGGTGATCCGAGCCGTAGGCCATTCGAATGCCACGCTCCAGCAGCGACCTCTGCGGATTGTTGGTTTCGAGCCTCTTGCCATGCAGGGCCGCCTCATAGTTGGGAGCCAGATCGTAGGTGAAACTCGGCTGGCTCGATACCAGGATTCCCAGATCGACCATTTTCCGCAGGGTGTCCTCTGGAGGCATGATGGCAACATGGTGGAGGTAGTGACGATGGTCCTCACGGGGATTTTCTCGTAGTATTCGCTCAAAGACGTTAACGGTCATCTGGACGGCTGCATCTCCCACCGCGTGGATCCCGATCTGCCAGCCGAGATCATGGGCCCGCTTGGCCACCGGGTAAAAGGCGCTCTCGGGAATCGTGTTCAGGCCCATGCTTCCATCCGGATAGGGTTCCAGAACCCAGGCGGTCAGGCTGGTGGAACCTCCGTCCACGCCCATTTTGATAGCACCGAGCTTGAGTCGGTCATTTCCAAAGCCGGTATAAAACGACACCGCCTCGATACCCCGGATCGCCTCTCTTACGCCCTCTTCGATATCGTCGGGCCCATCGGTGCGCAGGCGTGCCTGCAACTGAACCGTCATTCGTGGGAGTTCCTCTCCCCAACGTTGGTAGCTGTCCTGGACCCAACGCAGCTGGTTGCCGGCCGGCAAGCCGGCAACGTTGATACTGGTGATCCCAAGGCTGACCAATTCGCGAAGGAAGGCGCGGACATTCCTGCGAGCCGTTTCATCCTGGAGGCGCGGAGATGGGGGCAGCAAACGTCCTACCATGCGCTGCGCAGCCGGCTCGCGCAGGGCTCCGTTGGGAACTCCCCGCTCATCCCGAGCGATTCCCCCCCCATGTGGATCCGGGGTCGTCCTGGTGATGCCCGCTTTCTCCAAGGCCAGGGAGTTCACAACCCAGAGGCGGAATCCCAGCCTCAAGGCCATCGGGTGCCGGGGCGTTGCCTCGTCCAAATCCCAACGGGTTGGCAATTTCAGCTCGGGAAATGAGGTCTCGGAGATCCGTCCGAAGATCCACTGACCTTCCGGAATGGGTGTCACCTCCCTCTTGAGCGTCTCCTGGAGTTCTTCGATCGTCTTGGCGTGCCTGAGGTCCAGAGTTTCGCCCCCTCCACCGAAAGAGAGATGGACATGACTGTCATAGAGTCCCGGCAGCATGGTCTTTTCCCCGAGATCCACCAACCGGGTTGTCTTCAGCGCAAGGGCCTTGATCTCTGCGTTAAGGCCGAGCGCTACGATTTTTCCGTCCCTGACCGCCAGGGCTTCGACGATCGTGAAGTCGTCGTCGATGGTGACGATATGCCCACTGTGGTAAACGATGTCGGGTCCCCATGCGGGCTGGCTGCGTATGTATGGGCTCCAGAGTACAGTGGCACCCCCAATAAGGAGGCCAAGGGTCACCGTCTTCACAGAGTTCTTCATGTGTCCTCACTTTCCCCTTTGTTGTGGGATCAGGAAGTAGCTTTTTGAATTGTATCGTGGAGAAAAAGAAGGGGTCAACCCAGAAGGGGAGTGATCCAGCGGAAGGGCGGAGGTGCCTGGCGATACAGATGGCTGGGTATCGTGGATTCGATCTCTTGATGAAATTGTGGCAGTTTGGACCAGTGTAAGGCGGGACGAATATGGTGTGCCGTATGGTATCCAAGGTTACCCGTCAGGAAATTATGCCATTTATCGGTAATGTTATAGGAGGCATCGAGATCATTCTCAGACTCGAGTCCCGCGTGATGGTAGTAGGTATGCCAGGCAGTGATATAGAAGGAGATCACCATGGGAAGAGCAAAAATGAAAAGCGCGTTGACCCAGTTATGGTAGAAAAAGAAAGCCAGGATGCTGAGTGTGATGAAGAACATCACCAGGAAGGGCTTCTGGTGTTTGGGAAATCTTTTTCCCACTTGAAAGGCCCGCGGATAAGCGGTCAGTGAATTGATTACAGAATACTCGATCGCTCCCATGGGCCGACCGTGATTCCGTTTCCAGCGAGACTCATCGAGTTCCTGGTCGCGGTAATTCACATGGTGTCCCAGAACGTGGTGCAAGGTCCAACCGTTGGTCACCACCCCCGTTTGAAAAGCATAGACCAGTTCCAGACAGCGGTTTGGTAGGGTGCGTCGAAAGGTCGCCACGTGTTGGTGGTGGTGGTTGAAGGAGCTGATGCAAGCCTTGGGAAGAATGCCTAAAATCATCCAAACAACAACGAACCAAACGCTCTCGGCTGTGAAAAAAACGATCAGATCAACGCCAAAGTAGGCGACAAAGAGGGTGGTGAGAATTCGGTCTTCCTTGTGTCTAAACATTCCTCATCGTCACTTCCAGGAGTATGGGCTTCCCAACAGATTATAGTTTGCAGGATGAGACCTCCAAGTTCAAGCCACCGGCCGGCCGGGATGAAAAAAACTGGCTAGTTCATGCTGGGTCGCAGACTTCGGGAAAGTTCCATGACCATTTGCTCTCTTTTTTGGTGATGACTTTGATGATAGACAGACAACCACTGGCGCAACATCCAGGGTTGTAATTGCAGAATCTCGCAGACCCAGGTCAGACTCCCTGGATCCGTTTCATCAGAGAAAAACCATTGTGCTGCGTCCTTCTCCCAACCGTCAGGTTCCCCGCTTGCGGAATCAGGCTGCATCAACATATCTCTTACAGCCTGGCGTAGAATAGCCCTGGCCAACTTCCGTACAGAGGGATCCAGTTGCTCCTTTGTCGAATACAATCCCGTGCTTTTCCACAACTTGAAGTTCACTCGATCTTGATCCATGTTGTTTCTCCCTTATTTCGTGACCTGGTTCACGCCACTGATGAGTGAGTGTTGTTGATCGGCCATCCATTACATTGGACCGGAGAATCTCAGGATTGTTCCAGGATTCTCAGAGGATGTCCGGACCGGCTAGCATGAACTATACTGGCCGGATGATCGGGAGGAGGGGGAGTTTCTATGACTTGGAAGGTTTTGGTCTCGCGGAGCATCCCTGAAGAGGGTCTTTCCATGCTCCGAGAGGCTGGCCTCAAGGTGGACGTCAATGAGGAAGATCGGGTTCTGTCCACAGAGGAACTCATGAAGAGGATCAAGGACAAGGACGCTCTTTTGAGCCTTTTAACCGATCAGGTAGACGGTGATCTTCTCTCCTCTGGTCCGGACCTCAAAATCGTGTCCAATTTTGCGGTCGGATACGACAACATCGATGTTCCGGCGGCCACCCGGAATAGGATCGTGGTCACCCATACACCCGGTGTGCTGACCGAGGCTGTGGCGGAACATACGCTGACCCTCATGATGGCCGCTGCCCGCAGGATTGTGGAAGCGGACACCTTTATTCGAGCCGGAAAGTTCAAGGTCTGGGGACCCAAGCTCTTTCTCGGTCAGCCCATCGCGGGCAGAACGCTGGGAATCGTCGGGTTGGGCCGAATCGGAAAGGCCGTAGCCCGAAAAGCTGTCAACGGGCTGGGCATGAAGGTGATCTACTCTCACACCCGCGAGGATAAGGAGTTCGAAAAGGAATACCATGCCAGGCGAATGGAACTGGACATGCTTCTTAGCGAGGCCGATGTCATTTCGCTGCATGTCCCGTTTACCGATCAGACGTTCCACTTGATCGGTAAACGGGAGCTTCTCGCCATGAAGTCTTCAGCGATATTGATCAACACGGCCCGCGGACCCATCGTTGATGAGGCAGCTCTTGTTGAGGCCTTACAGGAAAAGAGAATCTTTGCTGCCGCTTTGGATGTGTTTGAATGTGAGCCGAAAATTTCCTGCGACAGTGAAGCGGAGGTGCAGCTCAAGGATCTCGATAACGTCATTCTGACGCCTCACATCGCCTCCGCCACTACAGCAACACGGGCCAAAATGGCCGAGATGGCGGCCCAGAGCATTCTTGATCTGGCTCAGGGAAAAACTCCAGAGAACATTCTGAACCGGGAGGCACTGAGCACGTAACGCGACCTCACGTATTACTCGGGCCGGCTCCTAAAGCTCGAAACACCGGGTTCAGTTGCGACCTCACCTCTTCGAGTGGTTCCTGAAATTCTACACCAATGGAGCCGATCTCTCCCTGTTCTATGGACTCTGCAACGGAGTGGATGACTCGAGAGGTCAATTTCCCCTTTAATTCGATATCGCCCTTCTCGGCCTGAAAGGTCAGAATGACGGAGGCATCCTCAGGGGGGATAGCACTGAGGCGGAAAATCAACGCTCCACCCAGGGACAGACTGGCGATTTGCCCTCTGATGACATGGTCGTGCCAGTACACCGTGCAGGGAATGGAAACTGCAGAGCGTTTAAATCGGCGCCTCTCTTCCATTTTCGGTGACCTGAGCTTAACTGGATTATAGTGGTCCCACTGACATGATGGGGCAGACCGCTGACCACAGAACGCAGACCACAGGCAACAGACGACAGACAATAGACAACAGACAGCTGGAACCTGGAAAGGGTGGGAGGGCCCCCCCATCTTTTTCCCTTTTTTCTGCGTGCAAAGCGCGCTATCTTCTTGCCATAATTCATCAAGGAGGAAAGACGATATGGGTAACCGAAAGATCTTAGTGTGGATGTTTGCGGGCCTGATTTTCATGGTGGGATGGCTCATGGGACAGCAATCGGCCAGAAATGAGCAGACCATTATTCATGCCGTGGCCTGGACGGCTGTTGAAGGAGCACCCCAGGAGGCGATGGAGGATTTCAAAAATTCCACTGCCGGTCTGGTCGATGCCATCCCGGGGTTGAGGAGGGCATGGGTAGGCAAACTCCGGCGGCCATTTGCCGTTGGAGATGCCTCCCACACTCACGGCCTCATTTTTGAGTTTGACGATATGCAGTCCAGAGAAGCCTATTCTCAGCATCCCAGTCGTGATCCCTGGATTCAGGTATGGGGAAAGGTTCGGGTCGCACGGCCGGTCGTCTTCGATGTGATTGGGGAATAGGGAAGGCCCGGGAAGCACGCTTCCACAGGGAGGATCCTATGAAGTCCGATTTTTCTACAAAGGTGACGGGCTGACAACAGACCACAGACAACAGCACGAATGTACGAATGCACGACGGTACGTTGTTTCCGGAGCCCCGAAGGGGCGGCACATCTGGGAACCTGGAACCTGAAACTTGGAACCTGGAAGGCGCCTAAAGGGCGCTCTTATTCCTGTCCCCTTTTTTCCAAATGAGATAGAATTCTCCAAAATCTTGAATTTGTCTGGAGTTTACGGAGGCTGGATGATGCGCAAGTCACTACTATTGTTGACCTTACCAGTTGTTTTCACTCTTTTCCTGATTCCTGTTCTGTCCCCTTCCCAAGCCAATGCTCAGGAAGTATCCGAACTACTCGAGAAGCTGGATGCCTATCCCGACTTGATCGTCTTGAACGGGAAGATCGCCCTGATGGACGATCAGGTGACCCTGGTCGAGGCCATGGCGGTCCGGGACAGAAGGGTTCTGGTTTTGGGAACCAGTGAGGAGATCAGGGCACTGGCAGGTCCCCAAACCCAGGTGATTGACGTGAAGGGCAGGACCGTACTTCCCGGGATCATCGACAGCCACACTCACCCCCACTTGTGGTTGTACAACCACTTTGGGAGCGATCCCGACTTCAACCCCGATCCACAGCTCAAGGTCATTCCGGTTCTGGGTCTGCATGAAGATGACTTGGATGGGCTGACCAAAGGTGGGATTGCCGAGAAGATCGGGGCGGTGGTTCGGCGAAGAGCAGCTGAGTTGGGACCCGACAAGTGGGTAATCGTCAATATTCCGATGCACGAGGATGCCATTCAGGCAACCCCCTCCCCCGTCATTGGGCGGCGGATGGTGAACACTGCAGATCTGGACCGGATGGGACCCAACAATCCGGTCGTTGTGAGCGGCGGCCTGAGCTCGGGCATTTACAACAGCCAGGCCAGAAAGTTGATCAGTGAGGCCATTGGCCAGGATATTGACAGTCTCAAACCGGTTGGCTTGAGGGTCTGGTATTACCTCATTTACGACATCATCCTCAAGAATAAGACGGAACTGGTGGCGGGAATGCTCAAAAAGGAGCTGATGGAGACGGCATCCTTTGGAGTCACCACGGTGCAAACCCATGTCGAGCCGCTGGAAGTCCTCAAGGCCCTTAGTATGATGGACCGCAGGGGAGAGATGCCCATTCGCTGGGCATGGATCCACCGCACCGCCTTTCAACTGTCTGACAACCCTGCCCAGTTCTACAGCCTCTTGGGAGACTTTGGAGGCCAGGGGAGCGAGTACTTGTGGAACAGCGGGGTTGGAGAAGAGGGATGGGACGTTGGTGGCCCTTGCAGTCAGGCCGTACCCGAGGATCCGGCCCTGCGAGAACAATTGGCACGAATTGAGCAATGTCCCGGACACAAACAGGGCACGAAGCCCTACAATGCTCACCTGGCGGCTTTAAAGGCTGGTCTAAGGCTGGCTGATGTCCATGCCACCAACGACGGAACCACCGATATTCTCTTCCAGATGTTCGATCAGCTGATGGAGGAGGACGGGTGGACCTTGGAACAGATTCGAGAGAAACGCCACTTCTTCGATCACCCCAGACTGATCCGGCCCGAGCAGATTCCCAAGCTGGCCGAATACGGTCTGTGGATGAACATGCAGGCCACCGGCATGGTCAGGAACGTCGCTAACTTTGTCGAGGTGTATGGAGAGGAATACCTGAAATGGTTTACTCCCACCAAAAGCATGATGGAAGCGGGAGCAAGATTTTCCCTTGCCACCGACGCCCATCTTGCCTCTGTGCCAGACGAAACTCGGCTGGGAGCATGGCCCTGGTATGGTTTCTGGCCGACTTTTGCTTTCTACATCACCCGTGAGTGGGAGGGCCGGATCTGGGGACCGGAGGAGAAGTTGGATCGGATTTCCGGACTCAGAGGCTGGACCACTTGGGCCGCCGAAGCCGTATTGAGGGAAAAAGACCTGGGTTCGCTGGAGAAAGGTAAGCTGGCCGATTTTATCGTTATCGACAGAGACTATTTCACCATTCCGGAGATGGATATCAAGAAAATCAAAAACTTGATGACGGTGGTAGGAGGAAAAGTCATTTATCAGAGCCCTGATTTCTAAATTACTCTCGACCAATCAGAAAGGATTAGATCCATGAAACTTTCAAGAAGAGGTTTTCTCGGGCACTCCGCGAGTGCCCTGAGCGCTGTGCCTTTGCTGATGTCGACAACCTCATACTCGGCAGCGGCCGGTACCTCTCCGTCGATGGGAGAGGCAAAGTTCGTGGATGTCGACGGCATCAGGACCCGCTACTTCGAAGGGGGACAAGGAGAACCCATGGTGCTGGTTCACGGTAGTCATTTCGGTATGACCGGTTCAGCCATCGGATTCATGCCCATCTTTCCCAACCTGGCTTCCCACTTCCATGTGTATGCCGTGGACAAACTGGGTTTGGGATTGACCGATAATCCCCTTGACGATTCGGGCTACTCGATGCAGGCCACCGTCGAGCACCTATACCGATTTATGGAAACTCTGGGTATCGAGAGCGTCCATCTGGTCGGACACTCCAGAGGGGGTTTACCGGTGGCCCGCATTGCCATGGACCACCCTGATCGGGTCAAGACCATGACTCTGTTTAACAGCAACACTCTGGCCCCGGGCGATCCCAAGCCTTCAGCGCCCAACCTTCGCCCAGCCGGGCCACCGCCCACCAAAGACTCTATTCGTCAAGGTCTGCTGAGTAGCCGCAGCACCTTTAATATGGATTTTGTCACTGACGAGTATCTGGAAGCTGAGCTCGAGGTGGCCTCTCATCCCAAGATACGCCAGGCTGGGGAGAAGCTGGAAGAGCTCAGGAAACGTTTTATCGAGCTGAATCCCGAAAAGGTACACGCCAGACCGGCTCTTGAGAACAACTCGGGCACCGGTTGGTGGCTCTATGAAGTCAAGGATGAAACACTGGAGATGCTGCAGGCGGGTGGCCTGAAACGTCCCACCCTGATTATCTGGGGATACAATGACCCATCAGCCACCTACGACATGGGGGTGGACCTCTTCAAGCTGATCAGTTCCTCCGTCGATCAGGCCCAACTCCACTTTTTCAACAAGTGTGGACACGCCCCCTACCGTGAATATCCCCAGGCGGCCACCGAACTCATGGTCAGTTTCGTTGGGGGAGTCGCGGATGCGTAAAGATTGGGCCCGTGGGCTAAAGCCCACGGCTCTGACTGTCTTTCTTTGCTAGCTCCGTCAGAGCCGCAGGCTTTAGCCTGCGGGCCGGGCTAATTCAAAGAAGATGGCATCTGCGGGGACGTGAGCAAGGTGGACATGTGGTCGTGCACCTCTCTCCACTCGGTTCCCTGCTTGATCCACACCGCTGTCACCCGTCGAGTGCCTTGTCGCGTGGTGCCGTCAGACAGGGTGACGGGACCCTGCAGGTAGCCGGTCAGCACGGCCGTCGTTCCATAGAGTTGAACCTCCAGATGCCGAAGCACGCCTGCCACGGAGGTGAAACTGGGCTGAGTGGGATCTCTGCGACCACGATCAAACATGGCCTGGCGGGACTTCTTTTCCGCCTCAAGAGAATCGTTTCGGGTCAGGAGTCCGCCGTTGGGACCAAAGGCGGTGTGACCCGGAAGGTGTTGTTCCACGAAGGGGTCGATCTGTCCTGTCCTGGACAGGGTGATATGCCTGAGGTAGGCCGCCTTAACGTCTTCCGCGTCATCAGCCCGTACCTTGGCTGTCAGGGCCACCCCTACCAGAAACATCGCCACCAGGGCCATCAATCGTTTCATGCGATACCTCCTCAAAAGCGAACAGTTAGGATGGCGAAACCGAAGCCACACAGGTAAACGTCGTGCTGCTCGTTCGGTTCGAGTCAGCCACCGGCTGACCCCTACGTGCGGATTGTATCGCTGGGGAACTGGGGGATCAAGAAGGGGGACGAGACACTAAGAATCCATACCCATGAGAAGCCGAAGTTCTCCGGGGAGTACACCGTCTGCCTTGGCTTTATTCTGAAGGGCTTGGTAGGCGGCCCGGGCAGCTTCAACTTCCTGTCGGCTGATTTCGAGCTCCTGTTGGGTTTCCTGCAGCTGCGATTGTACTTTTTGCTGTGTGACACCGTCGGAATTTCCCAACCATTGGTCGCGCAGGAATTTCATTTGGAGCTGAAGGAGCCGATCTCGATTCTCAGCACTCTGCAGGGCAGTCCTGGCCTTATCGAATGATGCCTCCAGGGAAATTTCTTCTGACTCGACCGCCTCGCTAGCTTCTGCAACAGGCTCAGAAGCGGTAGCTGTACTGACAAGACCTTCCATTTCCTCTATGTCTCTGTTGGTGAGGATCTTAACTTCCTCCGTGATACTGGCTCGGCGCTCACGCTCCCGGCGGGCAGCCTCAACCAGAGAAAGCGCTTCGGTTTCCTGGGCCAGACTCCAGGCGGGGGAAATAAAGAGCAGCAGAAGGATAATAGGGATCATAAATGTCCTTGTAAGTTATTGGTATAGACTATATATATCTTACCATAGAGTCTCTTGCTTCACTGTTTCCGGAGAGGGGAAATCATGGCAAATATTCGACTTAGAGTGATGCTGATGGCCTTTGGAGTGGCCCTGTCCTGGATGTGGGCATGGGGCGATTCTCTGTGGGCTCAGGAACCCGTTTACGACATTGTGATTCGTGGCGGGAGAATCGTGGATGGCACTGGAAATCCTTGGTTCAAAGGGGATGTGGGCATTCAGGGAGGACGTATCACGGCAGTCGGTTCCATCAGTAATGACGCCCGGAGGGTCATCGATGCCGAAGGTCTTGTGGTAGCCCCGGGCTTTATTGATCTGCACACCCATTCGGACCTGCCCCTTTTGCGAAATGGAAACGCAGAGAGCAAGATCAGACAAGGTGTGACTCTCGACGTGTTGGGGGAGGTGGGTAGTGTTGGACCCCGTGATGGTCTGGACAACGAAGACCGTGGGGGGGGACAAATCATCGATTGGACCACCTTCACCGGCTATTTTGACCGGGTCCAGGAGCAAGGAATCGCCATCAATATCATTTCCCACGTTGCTGCAGATCAGGTGCGGCGAGTGGTCATGGGGCACGACACAGGAGCCTCCACCTCAGCTCAGTTGGAGCGGATGAAGGGTTTGGTAGCCCGTTCCATGGAGGAAGGCGCATGGGGTCTGGTGACTCGCTTCAGCAGCGGCGGTCCGGCCCATCCCCAGGAGATCATCGAACTGGCCCGGGTGGCTGCTTCCTACGGCGGTAACTACGCCAGTCACATTGGGAGCGAGGGATTCGAACAGGAAAAGGAAATTGACTTTGCCATTCGTGTAGCTGAGGAAGCCCGCATTCCGGTTCACATCTTTCACTTCAAGGTTCGGGCCCGTGAAAACTGGGGCACCATGGATCGGTTTGTTCGCCAGATCGAATCGGCACGCTCCCGCGGACTGGACATCACGGCCAACCAATATCCCTATACTGCCATGTTCCACGGCTGGAACGCGTTTTTTCCCCTTTGGGCGCGGGAAGGGGGACCCGAGAAGTTTGCCGAGCGGCTCAAGGATCGGGCGGTTCGCGAGAGGATCAAACGAGACCCGGATTTTATAGCCTGGGCACATGAACATGGCTGGTGGGAGGGAATCGTGATGGCCCTGTCCTCGAGACCCACCCATAAACGATATGAGGGCATGCGCCTGGCGGAAATTGCTGCGCTGCGAGATGAGGCTGATCCGGCCAACACATGCCTGGAGTTGATGGCTGAGGAAGGCGGGCGCATTCGAGGAATCTTCCACACCATGTCGGAGGAGGATGTGCAGCTGGCCATGAGACAGCCCTGGGTAGCCATTGCCAGTGATGGGTCAGCCATCGACCTGGAAGCAGAAGGCGTGCCCCATCCCCGAAACTACGGCACCAACCCGCGCGTACTGGGCCACTACGTCAGGGATGAGAAAGTTTTGGCCCTGGAGGAAGCCATCCGCAAGATGACCTCATTACCCGCTCAGATCCTGGGATTGAGGGACCGCGGACAACTGCGTGAAGGTTTTGCTGCCGATGTCGTTCTGTTTGACCCGATTCAAGTGCACAACACCAACTCTTTCCAGAGGCCCAAGTCTTACCCGGAGGGAATCCCCTACGTTTTGGTCAATGGTGTGGTGGTCATCGATCAGGGCCGGCATACCGGAGCGCGGCCTGGCCAGGTCCTTTATGGGCAAGGATATAAACCCTGAAGTGCTGGATGAAGCAGTGGCGCTTCTGGAACAGATACAGCACTTAGTACTCCCTTTTTCCCCACCCTTGGATGCTAGATTGCAGGTGTGGAACCCATGGAAACTGATCCCGTCGACTCTGGTTTAATAACATGTCCCATAGTGCGGATTTGAGGAGTCTGTTGGGAACCTGGACTGCCGCCGCTGCGGCGTCATCTTTTCCAAACTGGAGAAGATGGATGAACCCCCTGAGAACGACAGCACCCCGCGGGACACCCGCAGCGCCTCAACAGAGGAATGGGAAACCGAAACTGAGGCTTACCCCGATACCCACACCGACAGTTACACCCCCCCTTACGACGATAGCGACAGTCTCCTGATTCGAGCCTGGCAGCGTGCTTTCACTGCTCCTTGAAAGGACCCATCTGGGCCTGATCGTCGCCTGCGGCATTCTCTGGCTGGTCCTGGTGGTTTTGGGATGGAGCTTCCTCACTTTGAGTATCGAACGCTCCCAGATGTCGCCCTCCTTCACCCATTTCATTATCTACAACGTGAACCTGGTCTTTCACGAGGCTGGGCACGTGATCTTCATTCCGCTGGGGCGCTTTATGTCCATTCTGGGTGGATCTCTTTTTCAGGTACTGGTTCCCTTACTGTGCACGGTCGTTTTCCTGACCCGACACCTGGATCCTTTCGCGGCATCGGTGACACTCTGGTGGACCGGTCAAAGCCTGATTGACCTTGGACCCTACATCAACGACGCTCGGGCCCAACAGATGGTCCTGCTGGGCGGGTTTACCGGGCAGGATCGGCCCGGATATCATGACTGGAACAATCTCTTGGGTCAGCTGGGGTGGCTGAGCTTTGATCATACCCTGGCCAACCTGGTTCACTACGCAGGATCTGCTCTCATCATTCTGTCACTGCTGTGGGGTCTGTATCTGTTGCTGAGTCAATATTTCCAGCTCACCGCAAGCCGCGAACAACTGACAGCTGACAACTGACAGCAGACAGCTGACCGCAGGCCACAGACCGGCTGAAAACCCGAGCTGAACCATTTCTTTTTTCTTTTTTCTTTTTTCTGGGCGCAAAGCGCGCTACATTGACTTGCAAATCTTTCATTCAAGGCGGGGGTGGAAAGTGAATCACAAAAGCAAGATCCAGTTGGCTGTTCTACTGATGACCCTGCTGGCAGTGACGGCTTGTGCTGGAAAATCGGATCCTGAGGCGGGCCCGATTCGATGGAAGGCCCAAGCAGGAATGCCTGCCAACAGCTGGTCTTACGAATATCAGTTTTCCAAGTTTGTTGAACTGGTCAATGAAAGGAGCGGTGGACGGCTGGTCATAGAGATTTTTCCTCCCGGCACCATCGTGGATGCCTATGAGCAGTTTAGTGCCGTCCAGAGGAAAGCCATTGAAGTAGGCATGGGTGTGGGGGGGTATAACCTGAAGCAGATTCCCGAGGCCTACATTGAACAGGGGTTGTTCGGCACGTTTTTGGAACTCGAGGATGTTGTGGATTTTTATATCCACTACAAAGAGGGTGCGGTGTACGAACTTTTGGATGCCGCCTACAGAGAGAAGGGTTGTCATCTTCTCAGATCGCTGGGGCCTTCTCATTTATCCCTGATTACCCAAACTCCTATCTATTCGGTGGCGGAGATCAAGGGGTTGAAGATCAAAGGCAGCGGTGCTCAACCCGATTTGATCAAGAATTTGGGCGCAGTCCCGGTCACTTTGGCCCCAGCCGAGCACTACATGGCACTGCAAACAGGAACCGTCGATGGGTTGATCGTACCCTCCTATACGATCGGTACCACCCATCTTTGGGATGTCGGGAAGGGCCTTCTCAGACCCACCCTGGGCCAGGTAGCCGGGAACATCTATGTCAATGTGGAAGCCTATGACAGTCTCCCCGATGACTTGCAAGAGATTGTGGAGGATGCTGCAGAGGAGGCCATGATGTACTACGTGGAAACGATTACCCGAAATCTGGAGGAAATGCTGGAGACCGCTGAGAAGGAGCACGGCGTCACCATTGTGACGCTGTCCGATGAGGAGTATGCCAAGATCCTGAAGGCGGCAGCTCCTATACTGGATCTGGCAGCGGAACGGAGTCCTAGGTCCGCTGAGATCATCAAGTTGATGAAAGAATATCTGCTCGAGAAGGGCAGCCCCATGAGCCGTTTTCTGCAATGAGGTGTGACTTATGAACAGGACTTTTTTCACCGTTTCATTTCTTCTTTGGGTGTCTATTGGACCGGGACTCGCTCAACAACTGCCAGAATTGGTGGCTGAACAGGGCTATGCAGACCTGGTCCTGATCAACGGGAAGATTGTCGCCATGGATGATCGAAGCGTCACTCCCAATTCTCCTGGACAGACGGCCCAGGCCATGGCCATCAAGGGAAAAAGAATAATGGCTCTGGGAAGCGACGAGGAAATGAGGAGACTGGCGGGACCGGACACTCGCTTTGTGGATGTGCAGGGGAGAACCGTGATCCCCGGTTTAATCCAAACCCACTACCACATTTTCACGGGTGCAGCCCGTAAGTATGGTCCTCAGTTGGGTCTTGTCGATCCCAGCACCAAGTTGATCGTAGTGACCGAGACCACCCCGGAGGCCACCGCCAGGAAGATCAGAGAGACCATCCTGAATGCGATTCAAGTTCAACAACTCCCCAAAGGACAGTGGATTACCGTTGATTTGAGGGAGGGCCCGGAGAATCGTGCTGCCACGACTCGCTCCTGGCTCTACCTGGGAAGGATCAACAGAAGACAATTCGACGACGCCATTCCAGATCACCCGATTGTGCTCAAGGGCCGAGCTGTCGGACTCTTCAACGCGGCAGCGATTGCGGAATTCAAAAAGATTTTTCCAGACTGGGAGGAGAGTACAGACCTGGAAAACCGCCCTGGATCGGCTGCGGACGGATATATCGCCGTACCCGAACTCTCCGGCCTCAGCTTTGAGTATTGGTGGAAGGACGAGCCCCTCGAGAATCTAGCAGAGGTCATGCGTCTGCAGGGTCTGGATGTGCAAAAAATGGGTGTGACGACCCTCGCCACCAGGATACTTTACCCCCGCGTGATTGCTGCCTTCCATCTCCTGAACCGAGAGGGAAAGATGCCTCACCGGATGGCCTACTATATCGAATCGCAGCGGGGAAATTTTTGGAATCTCAAAACCATCCACGAGTTTTACAAGGGGACCGGTGCCCCCTGGACGACCCACGCCTCCGGCA
>Ga0066376_10001338_pt1 | contig 23901 bp, 22 predicted proteins | sample Knorr_S15_td_Bot_FD_77009 | JGI IMG/M metagenome (GOLD analysis project Ga0066376, IMG submission 77009) | Marine microbial communities from Southern Atlantic Ocean transect - Knorr_S15_td_Bottom_ad_5009_LV_A | ecosystem: Environmental > Aquatic > Marine > Oceanic | place: Southern Atlantic...
GGTTTCATCATAGCTGCCGTTTGCATGATTATCTACAGGACATGGACATCAACGGACCTTATCATTTCTTAAATCTGAGCCACACGTGATCCGTAACAGGAACATGATTAAGTGGGTGGAGGTAGACATGGATAGTGTCGATATAGTGGAACGACTAAATCTCTTACAAGCTTATCTAGATGAAGAGAAAACAAAAACCGACGATTTACAGAAAAATTATGAAAAGGTTATCGTTGAAAATAAGGATCTTGAAGACATGGTTTTTAAGCTAGAGAATGAAAAGGAGGCCCTGTTAAATGAGATAGAGGGATTAAGAGAAAAGCATGCTGTGGCAAGTAAGAAAGTAGACTCTATTTTAGAGTACATAGACCTATTACCAGGCAACCTTCCCAACGAAACCACCGCCGTTGAGGACAGAAAAGAAATCGAGGATAGAGAAGAAATCTCGGACAACGACGATGAAACACAGGAAGAAGGCCATGTTTAGTTCAAGCAGAGCGGTGTGTTCCGTTCAGTTATAGTGATGCTATCCAGGGCAGTGAATACGGACAACCGCTTGTAAGAAAAGTATATCACGTTAACCGTTGACAACAAGCCTTTTTACCGTTAAAGTAGCGATTAAACCGATCCACAACTCAATCATCATTAACATACAAGCAACCCATATGTATACTATTGCTGTTTCTAATCAAAAGGGTGGCGTGGGTAAAACAAGCCTATGTCTCCACATGGCAGGTGCGATGGCGCAGCGGAATACACAAGGTGCTACTGATCGATATGGATCAACAGGGAAATCTTACCAAGGTAACAAGACGAATCTATTACCCCTCAATTTTTTCCTGCGGGATCTTCTTGTTGATGATCCACAAACAACTGCTATGCAGGCTACGGTGAATACCACCATACCTCGTGTAGACTTATTGCCGACGAATCCCCGCCAAACTAACCTTGATGAAAGTCTGTCAGACAATTTCGATGCGATTTATTTCTTGAAAGAAGCCCTCGAAACTATCCCGATCGCCAAGTATGATTTCGCTATAATTGACTGTCCACCACAACACGGATATGCAACACATATGGCAGTCATGGCAGCCGACGGCGTCATCGTACCTGTTGAGTGCCAGAAATGGGCAATTGAGGGATTCCAAAAAATGATTAAATATGTCGATCGAATACGTAAACGGTTCAACCCGAATCTCTCTTTGATGGGTTTTCTTATAAATAAACTCGATATCAGGCGTGTTGTAGAGGTTGACCTCAAGGATGAGCGTCGTATGGCCTATGGTGATTTGATTTTTGATACCGAATTCGGGGATCATGTGCAATACGTAGAAGCGGCCATGTTAAAGAAGCCAATTTCTATCTATAAGGAACACTCCAAACAGGCCAAATCGTATATAGCGCTCGTTAAAGAGATAGAACAACATGTCAAAAAAGACGTTTAAAGGGAAATTGGATTATGTTAGGCAGGACGACGAGGACGACGCCCTGCCTAACAAAGGTGATGCAGATCGCATTGGGGGCCTAATGGCGCCAAATTTTTTTGAGGGCACCCGTCGTCTGGCAGCGGCGCGAGAAATCCCCATAGATCGAATTCGGCCCGATTCGAATCAACCCCGGACATCGTACCGCAAAGAAGGTATTGAAGAATTGGCCGAAACAATTAGGCAGATTGGCATAATCAACCCCATTCAGGTCAGGTATGTTGAAGCCGATGACTTATTCGAAATTATATCGGGGGAAAGGCGATTCCGTGCCGCCCAATAAGCCCAACTTAAGGCCATCTCATGCATCGTACGAGAGCCAGGCGACGACGAACGCAGAGCGCACCAAATCATAGAAAACGTCCACAGAGAGGACCTTAATGCGATTGACAGGGCTAGGGCATTATTAGAACTGAAGCAGACGCTCGGCCCTAAGACAAAGTGGAAGAAAGTGGAAGAAATTACCGGCATCCACGAACGACGTCGGCAGCAATTCTTAAATCTATTGGATTTACCAGAACATATGCAGGAGGCTATACTTTACAGGAAGGCAACAGCTTGGGGCGGAGCGATTACTGAAAAACATGCCAGGGCGCTTGTGTTTCTAAAACACGACACAGAAGAACAAGAAAAGCTATTTCAAAAGATCCTCTATAGTGACACACCCTATAGTGGCGACAGGGCTTTGTCGAAAGCCCGTAATATAAAAAACAGGGTAGAACCTCACTTAAACCTGACATTCAGATACCGCAGTCCCCAAGACCTTATAAGGCAACTTAAGGAAAAGCTAAAAGGCTTTACGGGAGAATAAAATACTTAGAACCCGAACCCAGGTTCGGGTTCTAAACGCTTCCCCCGTGAAAATAACGATGTATTTGCTCGCCAATCTCCCTTCCTATTCCGGAAATACTCACTAGTTCTTCCAGAGGGCTGGCTTTTATTTTCTCTACAGACCCATATTTCTTAATCAGTATCTGACGTCGTTTGGGGCCTATTCCGGGAATATTGTCCAGGTCAGACAGTACCATGCGTTTGCCACGTCTATTTCGGTGGAAGGAAACAGCAAAACGATGGGCTTCGTCACGAGCATGCATAAGCAGTTTCAGAGCCGATGACGTTTTAGGAATGATGATCGGCTCTGGTTCGTCCGGCATGAAAACTTCTTCCAGCCGTTTGGCAAGGCCGATGACTGGCAGGTCTATCAGTCCGAGCTCGTCCAATATCTCCTTGGCACTCGATAGCTGCCCCTTTCCACCGTCTATAAGCACCAGATCAGGCAGGGGACCATTTTCATCGATCTGGCGGCGATATCTCCGACCAACCACCTCCATCATCATAGCATAATCGTTAGGTCCAATCACGTCTTTTATCATATATTTTCGGTATTCGGACTTACGAGGACGACCATCTACGAAACAGACCATAGACGCTACCGGGTCGGAACCTTGTACATTAGAGATATCAAATGCTTCAATACGATGAGGCGGACTGTTGAGCTGGAGTGCTTTCTGGAGGGCGGCAATCGAGGCCGGTATGCTCCTTTGCTCTTGACGTTCACTTCGTCTTAGGATGTGGGAATTGAGTTGTAACTCCGCATTTTGATTCGCCATCCGGATCAAGGCCGCTTTATCTCCTCGTTTCGGTACGGTAAACGTAACATTACGCCCCCGCTTCTCGGTAAGAAATTTGGTTAGAGTAGTCAAATCCGGTGGCATGATGGATAGAATGATCTCTACAGGATAGAAACTGGTATGGAGATAATACTGGGACAGAAAGGCGGCCATCGCCGTCTCATCGGTATTTCCCGCCGGGATTTTCACAAAAAAATGTTCCTTACCAAGCAGTTTACCTTCTCGTATTTGAAGTACGGCGATACAGGCGTCGGTATCGTTTCTTAGATAACCTGTAATATCCTGATCTATGGACTTCTGTGTTATTACTCTTTGCTTCGTGGCATCGCCACTAATGGTTTTAATCTGATCTCTGATCTTACCGGCCATTTCATATGCCAGATTAGCCGATGCCTCTTTCATGCGGCGTTTTAACTCGTTTACTAATCCAGCTTTTTTACCGGACAGGAAATCAGAGACCTGATCTACAATTTCACCATACGCTTCCTCAGAAATATGCCCTTTACACGGGCCGGGACAACGATCGATGAAATAATCCAGGCACGGCCGATCGAGTGACGGCCAGGTGCGGGCGCTGGAACATGTTCGTAGTGGGAACACCTTGCGAATGGTATCGACCGTCCGGCGCATAGCTTTGACGTTGGTATAGGGACCAAAATACCGAGCGCCATCGCGCTCAACATTTCTGACGATAGCAACCTTAGGAAAGGGCTCATTGGTCAGTTTAATATACGGAAAAGTCTTATCATCACGCATCATGACATTAAAGCGCGGTTTATGGCGCTTTATCAGGTTATCTTCCAGGATTAGGGCTTCAACCTCCGTACCCGTCGCGATCCAATCTATATCGGTAACACGACTGATCATCACGGGGATTTTGGATTGTGAATATTGATCTGTATTCCGGAAGTATGATCGTACCCTAGATCTTAAGTTTTTGCCTTTACCGATATATAGAATCTTCTGTAAACGATCTTTGAATAAATAGACCCCGGAACATGTTGGTACGGACGTCAGTTTATCCTGTATTTTAGAACTCGTATGTGTCATAGTTGGTCATTGGGGGGTGCCCAACATCTATCAATTCGGTTAATAAGGAAAATGTGCTGCCTTTTGCAATAAACCGAATATGCTGGCGATAAACATCTCAACGGCGTTGATGTGCAGTATAGGACAAAAACTCCAGGTCGTCCACTGTTTTGGGCAACACATGCGTCGATACAATCTATCTCCTATCACATGAACACCCAATTGGCGTTCCTTTTATGAATACAACGCATTGCTGAACGGTCTTCGATATTGCCGGGTGATTTCGTGGCTTTCACCCAAGGTCTTGAAAATAGCGATACAGGCCCGGCGCGCCCCTTCGTCGTCATACTCCCGATTTTGTTCAACAACGCGGATAAAATGTTGTAAGGCCTCGGAGAATTCCGTATTTCTTAGATGTTCAATGGCCAGTAAATAGGTCTGTTTCACGGGATCTTCGGCCAGGCCCTCCGGAGATTTCAGATATTGAAATAACGCGGCAATGGTCCGGAGTCCTTCAGCAAGATCAAATAAATCGGAATCCGGTTCAATTGATTTCAAAAGGCTGATGACACGATCGGGATCTTCCTGTAGGTAGGTTTGTGCCAATAACACGGCCGCCTGGGCATTATCAGGCTCACCTTCTAGAATTTCATTCAGCTTACTTTGGGCTTCTGGGCCCTGACCATTATTGAGTAATTCTGTAGCCTGCTTGAGCTGGTCGGCATACCGGCTGGGCAGGGCTTTTTTCAACCATTCTATAATGGAACGCTCTGGTAGAGCACCGGTAAACTCATCTTTTACTTCCCCATCCACAAACATTTTAACATTGGGAATACCCTGGATATCATAATGTTGGGCAATGTCCCGATGTTGCTCCGTGTCCAATTTAACCAGTTCCCATTGACCCTTATTTTTCGTGGCCAGATTTTCAATCACCGGACCCAGTACTTTACAGGGACCGCACCATTCCGCCCAGAAATCCACCAGCACAGGGATATGGTGACTCTTCTCGATAACATCGGTGTTAAAGTCGGTAACTTCGTAACTCATTTCAACTCCTTTTCATCCTGGTTCTTTACCTTCTAAATAGGACCACCAATAGAGTCTCGCAGCAACGGATCGCAACGGTTTGTATAATTGCCCGATTCGTTGAAGATGATCTGCCAACGGTGGTTTTCCCAAGTGTTTTTTGTGTTGAATAGCCAACGCCAACGCCAGATCGCCGGTCGGCCAGACATCGGGACGGAGTAAGGCCGTAAGTAAATAGACTTTGGCCGTCCAGGGGCCGATGCCTTTCAAGGTGGTTAATGTATTCAAGATAGATTGGTCATCCATGGTTGCAAGGTGGTCCAGATTTAATCGACCGTCTAAGATGGCATGTGCTAATATCCTGGTATATTCGGTTTTCTGACGACTGAACCCCACCTGTTTTAAGGTTTGATCGTTCAATTCAATGAAATATGAAGGGGATATCTCAGGCAGACATTCAGACAGCTTCCCATAGGTTGCTCTGGCCGAGGCAAGAGAAACCTGTTGCTCTAATATAATATAGAGTAAAGTGCTGAAGCCTTGTGGACGTTGCCATAACGGCGGGGGACCATAGGCGTTCACAATGGACGCCAGGTCGGGATCTCTCTCTGATAAAATGGAGATCCCCTGCGTCATTGATATTTCATTGAGGGCATCGTGATTTGAAATTATATCCGATTCCTTCCGGCTTCGTGTACCTATGTCAGTTTTTATGCCTGAATGGTATTATAGCAGAACAGGGCCTTATCTGTCAAAAGATTTGATATGATCGTATGGGGTATTTTATTGACAGTATGCCTTCTTCCCATTAATCTTGATCCGATGATATGCTCACCTTTCAGGAGAAATAAATGACGCGACAACGCGGGGCACAAGTCCTGGTGCGGGCACTGGAGGCGCACGGTGTGGAATATATTTTCGGATTACCGGGCCATGGGAATATGAACATACTGGATGCGATCTATGACTCAAATCAGATCTCATTCAAGCTGGTCAGGCATGAGCAGGCCGCCGCACATATTGCCGACGGTTATGCACGTATCAGTGGTGAAGTCGGCGTCTGTTGTTCATCTGTAGGTCCCGGCGCTGCCAATATGATTATGGGGATCGCCACAGCGTATTTCACCTCAAGTCCGATTCTGGCCATAAGTGGGGGGATTATCACAAAACAGGCTGGTCGAGGTCAACTTCAGGAGACCTCACGTGCCGAAACCCCTACAGATCAGGGATATATGCAGGCGTTACAGCCTTTCACCAAGAAAGTCTGGGATATTCAACAACCGGTACGAACGGGTGAAATTGTACGAAAGGCCTTTGCGATTGCACAGGCCGACCGGCCGGGACCGGTCGCTATCGAATACCCCTGGGATTTACAGGCTGAATATGTTGATGAGGTTGAAATCCAGGTCCCTGAAAAATATGCCTACGGCCGAGGCGTCAGAGCGGATAAAACGGCCTTACAAAAAGCCGCCGATTGTTTGTGTCAAGCTGATTGTCCGGTGATTGTCGCCGGCAACGGCGCCATGATCGGGGAGGCCGGTCCCGAAGTGATCGAGCTGGCAGAACTCATCGGGGCGCCGGTGGCTACCTCCTTTGTCGCTAAGGGAATCATACCCGAGGACCATCCGCTTTCTATCGGCATGGTGGGCTGGTTGGGACATCCTGTTGCCCATGAGATGATCCGTGAACATGCGGACATCGTGTTCGCCATTGGATATCGGTTTTCCGATGAGGCCACAAGCTGGTGGACTGAAGGCCGACCCTATGTGAAGGAAAACAGGTTCATCCAACTTGATATTCAGCAACAGGAACTTGCAAAAAATTACCCGGTGGAAGTGGGACTATTGGGAGATGCGAAGGCCAGCTTGAGAGAGTTAATTGACCTGATTCGGGATCGCGGCGGCCGACCTGGATATGAAAAAAGTACCCAATGGATTTCCGATGTTACACGGGCTTTTCATCTTGATTTGCCCGATGCTGAAAAAACACCGATGGAGTCCATGGTGATTGCCGACCGTCTACGCACGCTGTTGCCCCGAGATTCTATCCTTTCTATCGACACGGGGACCCATGCCCATTATTTTTCGGCATTCTATCCCATTTTCGGGCCACGCCGTTTTCTCAATCCTGGTGGATGGACACCGATGGGATGGGGCCCCGCTGCTATCCTGGGTGCAAAATTAGCGGCGCCTGATAAGGTTTGTGTTTCTATCAGCGGTGATGGGGGATTCCTCATGGTCTGTCAGGAGATTGTCACGGCGGTTGAATGGAATGTGCCGGTTATCTGGCTGGTGTTTAACGATCAGGCCTTGCGGGCGATACGCGACGGCCAGAAAGAAGCGTACGAAGGAAGAATAATCGGCACTGAATTTACACAGCCGACCGACTTTGCCGCCATGGCCCGCTCTATGGGCGCCATAGGGATTCGCGTAACGCATGTCGATGAATTATCGGGCGCGATCGACCAGGCCATATCATGCAATAGACCCTGTGTCATAGATCTTCAGGTAGATCAGGAAGCGATATATCCACCTGTCGCCGGTATTTGGTATGAGCCCGCACGAAGCCCTGATGCACGGATGCCCAGAGGGTCTTCACGGCAATGGACATGAAAGGATTATTTAAAGAATTTCTGGTGGGCGTCGATCACGATATCGGCCATGTTTTCCCAGGATGTGCGGGATGTATTAACCACCACATGGTATAAGGTCGCATCATGCCAATCACGTTTGTAATTATATTGTAGGTAGAGTGTCCTCTGATTATCTTTCTCGTAAACCAGTTTGGTGGCCTGATCTCTTTCCAGGTTCATCTCTTCCATGATGATTTCAATACGATACTCGGCCGGTGCAACAAAAAGGATATGAAACGTGTTATCCTGATCTGCCAGGATACATTGGCATCCTCTGCCGACGATAATCACTTGGTCGCGCTTGGCGAGGGTCTTTATGGTATCCTGAAGAATCTGCACATATTCTTTTTTATCAAGAAAGGTGTTTTTTAACGAGGTGGGATCGTAGGTGCCCTCATCTGATGTCGGGACATAGGGCCAGATGAGCGGGGGATATTCCGGCGAAAGGGAGTATATGGTCGATGGGGTGAACAACTCTCTGAGAAAACTTTGAATGGTAGATTCCCCCACCTCATCTATCTGCTCTACCGTTTCTACCGGGACACCGGCCGCCTGAGAAACTTTGGCGATCAGTTCCTTGTCAACACATTCATATCCTATTCGTTCTGCGATGATCCTTGCGATGTCTTTACCACCGCTGCCGAATTCTCTCGCCACTGTGATGACACTCATGATAACCTCCTCGTACCCAGGTCAAAACCCAACCGGATTCATAAAAACAACTTGAATTTATGATATTATCGAATAAAATGGATGCATCCTGTTCTTTCCTGAAAAAAAATGGCGTTGATAAGTTTCGTTTCGGTGTTATTTTAGGAACAGGGTTCGGCACATTTATTAATTCGATGGAGGATGCCATCGTTATACCCTATGATTCTATCCCGCATTTCCCAGAGGTAACAGTCGAGGGGGGGCATGCGGGGAATCTGGTATACGGTTCATTACACGCTATACCCATCCTGGTCATGCAGGGCAGGTTTCACAGATATGAAGGGTATACAAACGATCAGATAGGATATCCCATTCACGTTATGAAAGCCCTCGGGGTGGATATATTGATCATCACCAATGCAGCAGGCGGTTTGAATCCTGCATTCAAAGTGGGTGATCTAATGATCGTCGAAGACCACATCCACCTCATGGGAGGCGCCTACAACACGCTCGGCGATCAGATCCGGGAAGGTCCATGTTACGATGATGAGTTAAAAGAACATCTATTTAAGATAAGTATACAAAAAAAGAGACCGGTTCAAAGGGGAATTTTATCCTGGATGCCCGGTCCATCCTTTGAAACCCGTGCAGAAATCAATATGTTGAGAAAATTGGGCGCCGATGCCGTAACCATGTCAACCATCCCGGAAGCGATTATTGCCCATAGTCTTGAAATGCGGATATTGGGGATCTCTTGTATATCCAATCAATGCGCAGGTATCGAAGAGGGGTTGATCAATACAGCAGAGGTCATGATGGCGGTCAGGTCATCTGCTGAGACATTTTCGCGATTGATCTACCATTTATTGGATGATCTGCAATAAAAAAAGAGATAAAAATGGATTGGTTTAAAAGAAAAAACAGTGGTTTGAGTTCGCAACGAAAACGTGAAATCCCTGAAGGATTGTGGATAAAATGCGAGACCTGTGAGGCCATCCTGCATAGGGCCGAACTTGAAAGAAACTTCAACGTCTGCGCCAAATGCGGGCATCATTTCAAGATCGGTTATAACACATATCTTGAGCTCATTCTCGATCCGGATTCCTTTGAGGAATGTGATACCGATCTTCAGACCACAGACCCCTTGAAATTTAAAGAGAAACAGAATTATCCGGATTACCTGAAACAATATCAGAAGCGGACAGGGTTACATGAGGCGGTTATCAGTGGAACGGGACGGATTTCGGATCGAAAAATCTCTCTCTCTGTTCATGATGGTTCGTTCCTCGCGGGCACGATGGGCTCTGTGGTAGGAGAAAAAGTGACCCGCTCTGTACGTCGGTCTCTGGATCAGAAAATCCCACTGGTCGTTATTGCCACCTCTGGTGGGGCGCGGATGCAGGAGGGCATCCTGTCTCTGATGCAGATGGCAAAAACGTCATTATGGTTGACCAGGCTTTCAAAGGAAAAGGTCCCTTATGTGGTCATCCTCACCAATCCGACCATGGCAGGCGTCATGGCCAGTTATGCCTCGCTCGGAGATTTTACCCTGGCAGAACCCGGTGCGATGTTGGGTTTCGCCGGATTACGGGTCATTGAACAAATGATGGGTTCCAGCTTACCGGAAGGATTTCAAACAGCCGAATTCTTTTTTAACCGTGGCTTTATTGATCAGGTTACACCTCGTAGTCAGTTAAGAAATTCCCTGATAAACATCCTGGGATTTTTTCCAGATAGAGAAAAATGAAAAGGGGCTACCCGGCACAAACCACCTGAGCTGATGTTGCGCTGCTTGCTGCGTAACATCAGGGCCTCAGGTCTTTAACAATAATATATCTGAAGATAAAAATAGCAGCGGACATACGTAGACGCATTTACAACAGTCGTCGCATGTTTTCTGGTCTATATTGATGGCTGCATCCAAAACCTCGATCGCATCTACGTGGCAAACCGCCACACACGTACCGCAGAAATCGCAGGTATTCGGTCTTATATCTATTATGTCAAGCTCATGTTTCCCGGGGCATACGTAAGGGCGGTTAATCGAAGTTGAAACGATGCTTATAATATAGTTTTATCATAATAAACAAAAGGATTAAAATACCCATATAGGGTGGAAAACAAACGATTGCGGCCATTGAAAAGGCCAGGGTACTGAATTCGAGGGTTATTTTTGCATGAGATACTTTTAACGACTTAAGGGTCCAGAAAAAGAGAGGTAATGACACCAGGTAAGGAAATGCAATCATATAATTTTCTACCAGGAAGGCTGATGTAATACCTGTGACAAGAAAAAGAATCGAAACAATGACCGTCGACATAAAACCATATTTAACCCCTATCGTTATCTTCCCTGCCGCCTTATCTCCTTCCAGGTCCAGAACCGTGGTTAATAAATAGAAAGATCCACATCCCATAGCATACGGGATCGACTGTGTCAACATCGGCCAGGTGAATGCAGAGGCTGTGCCCCAACCTATGGCGAAAGCCACATACCCATATCCTGTAGAATTGGCCAACACACCGGCAATAGGCCGATCTTTCCAACGAAATGGCGGGGCGTTATACGCATAGCTCAACAGGGCTGAAAGCACGATCAGGAGTCCCAGCCAATAGGCATATATCCATGCGCCTACAATCGCAATCAGGGTACAGGAAAAATACCATCGACGAGCGGACGGGACAGATATGTGTCCTTCAGGCAAAAGAAAGAGTTTGTTATTGATGCGGTCACTTTCAATATCATGTAACTGATTATGAATATACCCCGCCCCCATAACCAGCGTCAGAAGTCCGAGAGATAGAAACATGTGAGGGGTATTTGTGGTCTGGACATTTCCGGGGGCATGACAGAGCCCGAACAGGAAAAGACTCCATACAGCCGGCATGAGCGTCGGACGCATCAGAAAGATATAATCAAAAGCATGCCACCAGGGTCCGTTTCTACCCATTATTTTCCCAGGATATGATCGTGAATCAAATAGCAATTTGAGTAACTGTATTATAATTGAACAGAAGGGGGTTGTCTACCCCATTTTCGTTCTTGAAAAGGCAGGCTCAAAACGGGTCATTTCCATTGACATATGGCCTGTTTGAGGATACCTTGGACCGTCACGAAATGGGTATGAGTTAAAGTAGGATAAAAGACACTTTTCTTGGAAGGAGTGCTGGTCAGTGGAGAGAACACTTGTTTTAATAAAGCCGGATGCTGTGCAACGCGGTTTGATCGGGAATATTTTAAATCGTTTCGAAAGAAAAGGGTTAAAAGTCGTCGGATTAAAACTCATGGAGTTATCAGATGAAATACTCGATGACCACTACAGTCATCTTTCAGATAAACCGTTTTTTCCGCGAATAAAATCATTCATGCGCAGTACGCCTGTCATCGCTATATGTTTAGAAGGGTTTGAGGTCGTAGACACGGTAAGGGCGCTATGTGGGATCACCAATTCCCGGGAAGCAGCGTCTGGAACCATACGGGGTGACCTGGGGATGAGTATTCAATGTAATCTGGTCCATGCCTCCGATTCAATTGAGACCGCCGAGGTAGAGGTACCCCGCTTTTTCGCCGCAGACGAACTGACGGATTATGAAAGTGTGACGGATACTGTGATCTATGCTTCCGATGAACGTTGATAATTGTTACCAAACACGACGGTTTGTCATGGCGCCGGCTCCAGCGGGTGATCCGTGTAGTCACCTGCCATTTATCAATGTCTCTAATATATGATTGATTATAATTGAATGAAAATAATAAGGTTTCATTCATAATTCATAATTCATAATTGGTCTTACCCGATATTCTATGCTTCGAACTCCCTCTAACGCGATAGATACTCTCGTAGGCGTTATAGAACGCATTACCTTCCAGAGTGAAGATACCGGCTACACCATAGCAAAAATAAAACCTGAACTGCGGTCGTGTAAGACTTCAGAAAATCTCGCCCGGATTGCCGGCCGTGAGGGGGTTATCCCCATTATTGGTACGATGGCAACCCTGGTCGCCGGCGAACGGATGGAATTACAGGGGTACTGGGTAACCCACGATAAATATGGCAAACAATTTAAAGTCACAGACTATAAATCGTTACAACCCAATTCGGTTGAGGGGATACAAAAATACTTGGGATCAGGTCTGATCAAAGGGATTGGTCCCTCAAGAGCAAAGATGATTGTCGACCATTTCGGTGTTGAAACGCTTGATATTATCGACGCGAAACCCGAACGACTCCTGGAAGTAAAAGGTGTAGCCAGGAAAACAGTTGAAATTATTCAAAAAGGCTGGCATGCGCAGAAACATATTCAGGAGGTGATGCAGTTTCTCCTGGCCAACAACGTCAGCATCACCTACGCCGTCAAAATTTATAAAAAATACGGAGATGATGCGATTCAGATGGTGATGGAAAACCCGTATCGTCTATCCACGGACATCTGGGGGGTCGGTTTTAAGACCGCCGATCAGATTGCCATGAATCTTGGGGTTGATCCGCGTGATCCTGCCCGGATTGTCGCTGGCGCTCGATATGTTTTGCAAAAACATACCGAAGAGGGCCATGTATTTGTTCCTCTGGATGACCTGATTGAAGAAAGCACAGCCTTCCTGGATGTGGAACCAGATTCTATCCCCGTGGCTTTAGACACCCTCGTTCGATCCGATGAAATTGTCTATGAGAAGGACCGGGTTTTTATGAAACCCTATTACCACGCTGAGCAGGGCATTGTCAGACATCTTGACCGATTAATTAATTTTCCTCGACCGGCGCCGCCTGAAGAACAGATCAGCCTGATGATTCAGACCGTGGAAAAGAATCGCCGTATCACTTTTAATGACCATCAAAAGGCAGCCATCCACCTGAGTTTTACAAAGGGGGTGATGGTCCTTACCGGCGGACCAGGCACAGGTAAAACAACCTGTGTACAGGGCGTGATTGATTTATTCAAACAGCTCGGTTCCCGCGTGATCTTAACGGCGCCGACGGGACGAGCAGCCAAACGATTGTCGGAAGTGACCGGCTCAGAAGCGAAGACGATGCACCGATTGCTGGAGTTCAATCCCAGGACCAGAAATTTCAATAAGGGATGGGAAGATCAACTGGATGCAGATGTGGTTATTCTCGATGAGGTATCGATGGTCGATACCATTATGATGAATGCCTTGCTTCGAGCTATCCCTGATACAGCCCGATTTATCATGGTCGGTGATGCGGACCAGCTTCCATCTGTCGGCGCAGGCAATGTCCTCAGAGATATTATTTCATCGCATGTGGTGCCGCCCGTTCATCTCACCGAAATATTCAGACAGGCTCAGGAGAGTGATATCATTATGAATGCCCATCGGGTCAATCAGGGTGAGATGCCTGATGTCAGCATCCGCCGTGAGGGGGACTTTTTCTTTATAAGTGAAACTGATCCGGCCAAAGGGCTCGAGACTATTCGAGGATTATGCACCCAGCGACTACCCCAAAAGTACGGATTTGATGCCATAGAGGATATTCAAATTCTCACCCCGATGTACCGGGGGGAGGTTGGTGTCGATCAACTCAACCTGGCGTTGCAACAGGCATTGAACCCTTCAGGCGCATCGCTGAAGCGAGGGGATAAGGAACTGCGTGTGGGCGATAAGGTTTTACAGACGAGAAATAACTATGACAAGATGGTGTTTAACGGGGATATCGGTCGGATTACCTCTATCGATCCGGACGCCCAACAGGTCCATATCCAGTTCGGTGAGCCGGTCGTCTATGATTACTCTGACCTGGATGAAGTCGTCCTCGCCTATGCCATCAGCGTACATAAGAGCCAGGGGTCCGAGTATAAGGCCGTTATTCTTCCTCTTTATACCACCCATTATATGATGCTGCAAAGAAACCTGTTATACACCGCCATTACCCGGGCGAAAATGCTCGTGGTGATTGTCGGGATGGAAAAAGCGCTGGGCATTGCGGTTAATAATAATCAGGTGGTAGAACGATATACCGGATTACGAGAGGCGCTGGTTGATAAGATCGGATAAAAGAAACAAGAAGGGATAGAGAAACAACCTATCCATCCGTTGCTTATCATCCGATTTTCGGTATAATTAAATCTCTTGACATCGTTGGGCGGCACTATATTTTCATGGAATCCTTACCGTAATAACTAAGACGATTTCAGGGGGTACATGTTGTCTGTTCGTGAAGATCAATTGAAAGAAAATCCGGAAGAGGAACCGGAAGATGCTCATACCGCATTATTCGGCGATCCGGATGAACCCTATAAAGACGGATTTAATTTAAAAACTGTCTGGGCTTGTCTTTTTGTCGGATTCATCATGCTGCCCGGTTCCATCTATTTGAGTCTGGTTACCGGCGGGCAGACCGGCGCTGCGGATTGGGTAACGGTTATTCTGTTTCTGGAAATCGCCAAGCGGTCCCTGGTAAAGATGACCCGCCAGGAAATTATGATATTGTATTGGGCGGCAGCAGGATTGGCGGCGGCCGGCAATGCAATGAACACCGGTATAACAGGCGGTCCCTTTTCTCATTTAATCTGGGAACAATATTTCAAACAATCGCCGGAAGCCGCAAGCATCGCCACGATGATACCCTCCTGGGTCGTCCCGGCGCTGGGTTCCGAAGCCCTGGCACAACGTGACTTTTTCAATCCGGATTGGTTCATACCGATTGGGGTGTTAATCATGGTCACGATATTATTTACCATTAATTCTTTTTCGATGGGATATATTCTATTCCGGGTCACAAACGATATAGAGCACTTACCGTTCCCGCTGGCAAAAGTACAGGCCGGAGGTGCAACCGCCCTGGCGGAAACCTCTCAGAAAAAGGAGGGATGGCGTTGGAGGGCCTTCAGTATCGGCACCGTCATCGGCGTCTCATGGGGATTGATTTATGTGATGATACCCATTCTTTCCAGCACTTTCCTTGTCACGCCGATTACAATTTTACCCATTCCATTTATTGATTTTACAACGAGCCTGAAGGAAGTCCTGCCTGCCACCATGATCGGCATTGGTACAGACCTCGGCGCCCTGCTTGCAGGATTTGTGATCCCTTTCTGGGTGGTTATCGGTAGCTTTGTTTCTTCTGCTAGCATTGGGCTTATTGGGAATCCAATGTTATACCACTTTGGTATTCTGAGCACATGGGAACCGGGGATGTCTTTGATTCCCACTCAGATATCGAACAATATAGACTTCTGGCTCAGTTTTACCATCGGATCATCCCTCGTCATCGGTTTTGTGGGGTTTGGCGCCACCATAAAAGCCATTATGAAATCAAATCGGGAGAAAAAAGAATCGGGAGGGGTGAGTACCACTGTGATGCCTCCGCCGGAAGGGCGCGGCGATATGCCCCTCTGGATTGTCGGCGTATTCTGGTTTTTAAGTACCGCTGGATTCGTGGTGCTATTGTATTACCTTATACCCAGTTTTCCCTGGTGGATCAGCGCCATCTTCGGGTTTCTTTGGTCGCCTGTGTTTTCTTATATCGGCGCCCGTATGATCGGGATAACGGGGTCTCCATACGGATCCTCTTTCCCGTTTGTAAGAGAGGCTTCCTTTTTACTGTCGGGTTATAAAGGCCTTGATGTCTGGTTCGCCCCGATACCCATATTCGAACATGGTGGGGTGGCCGCCACATTTAAACAGCTTGATTTGACCAAAACGACCTTCGGGAGCGTCATCAAATTAAGCGCGTTGACGATGGTATTGATGTTTATCTGTAGTTTTATATTCTATTCTTTGGTATGGAAACTCAATCCGATTCCATCCGCTGCCTATCCATATGTACAGAAGATGTGGCCATTAAATGCCGCTATGCGAACCATCTGGGTAAAATCAACCCTGCCCGGCGGGACAACCTTCATATTCGAGATCATCAAAATCGAGTATATTCTCGCCGGACTCGGCATCACTGGTGGGTTATTCGCCTTGTTGACAGCCATTGGCGCGTCGCCCCTGTTTTTCTATGGTTTAGTCGGCGGCCTGGCAAGTCCGATGTGGCAAACGATGCCGACATTTTTAGGCGCTATACTCGGTCGTTACTATTTCTCCAAACGATTCGGTGATGAAAAATGGATGTCATACGTGCCTATTGTAGCGGCCGGCTATGGGGCCGGCATCGGATTAATAGGCATGATCGCGATTTCTATCGCCCTGATTTCAAAAGCTATATCTCAGATAGTTTATTAGGATCTATACAGTCATCAGTATTGAACAGAAAACGCCCCGTGGTAATTCTCCAGCCACGGGGCGTTTTATTTTACAATTGTCCATCCACAGGAGCTGGTGAATGTTAGACGTGGTAACACATGGTTTTTATCTAATGATATGCTTCCAACAAGCTCACAGCTTCTTTCACCTGCGCTGCGATATTTTCCGGGACACGAGGATTGAAAGGACCACCCTCGCCGGCTTCCACATCATCCCATCCACCTATTTTCATGGCTTCGACGACGGCCGAATAGTTGTATTGACGACTATTCACAAATCGTAGATTTTCTAAGGGAGTTATGAGATCTTCCACCTGTTGTGAGGCCTTGAGATCGCCGGCTCGCTGGGCGTTGTTTATTTCATCAGACGCCCTCGCTGCTACGATTGAGATGCCGGAGGTATGGCCGATCGCTCCCAATCCAGCGGCTTTCGTGCTGCGATCTCCCACGCCCCACATGACAATCCCATTATCACCGATACCCCTCATCAGGGTGGGAATATCTTCTTCGGCCGTCCCTACTTTGACGCCGATAAAATTTGGGGATTCGTTGATCAGCCGGATAATGACATCCATATGATCTTTAGTTCGCATGTAGAGGAGAAATTGCGCACCGCAGTCATCACCAAGGTCTTCACCAAGTTCTAAATATACCTCATAAATGCCATCAGGATCTGCCACGCCGGATAAAGGCATCAGCAGGTAGACATCGGGGGGGGCAGGTAATGCGGCTTGTCGGCGAATGAGGTCTTCTGCTGTGGCAATAGGATTCGGAACTATTCCGGCCATAAGAATCCCCTCGCCACCCATTTCCTGGCCGGCGATATCAATAAGTTCGATTTGTTCTTCCGGTGTTAAATGGTGAATCAGGCTGGTTCCGGCAACGGAGATGACCCGCTTTCTGCCGCCGTCCAGATGATTGTTGTCCATCAGATATCGGATGTTTTTTCGATGTCCTGCCGTATCTATTTTTCCATTTTTATAAGGCACAATAGGAATGGCCGTCACAGAATTCAGATGTTCAAATATACCAGAGAGGTCCATCTTTTACTCCTGAATAAAACAATTGGTGAATGGCGATTGGTGAATGGTGATAAAAGAAAGATTTTCCAGTCAGCTATACACATTCATATAGGGTCTTTCACTTGAAAATCGGTATAATTTAAATAGGCGAATTGGTAAAGAGCAAAGTAAGCGAAGAGTAATTGAACTTGTTTGTGGTGTCAATAGATTTCACTACCCATACCAAGTGGTTTGGATTTATATATAATTCTGAACTGTTGTGCAAACGAATGCCCGGCATCTGTCTATAATTTCATTCAACAAACACAGGAGTCTCTTTTGGCTTTTCAATTCGAAGACTGGATGATTCATCACTACATGCGGGAGGGATATATAATCTTTCGCCATGTTATCCCGGATACACTGCTGGCTGATCTGAGACGTGAAGGCGATAAGGCCCGTGACCTTGCTCACCAGTTGAATGGTCCTCAAACCCAGCGCATTCAGCCCCTTGAAAGGTATGGCGATCAGATCAACCTTGCTCCGTTTAAAGCCTATGTAGAACTGGATGATATACACCGTGCAGTTTCCGCGCTGCTTGGAAATGGCTATACCCCCGCACATATCGATATCATGGGATTACTGGTCGAACCTCAGAATAGTCCCTGGCATTGCGGCTGGCATCGTGACGGGGTGGTGGAAGTGCCCCTTGAGGCGAGAGATGACGAGTTTAAAGCCTATCTGGCAAAATTATGGTATGACCTTCGATTTTATAATCAGGTCAACTGTGCCCTCTATGCAGATTCGAGTACCTGGTATGTGCCGGGCAGTCACCTGAGGGCCTATGATTTGCCTGGAGAAAAACAATCCACTCAAGATCCATCGCTGCGTGCGGGGCCTGAAACGTGGTCCAATGAAAAAATGGAACAGTATGTATTAAAACACTGTCGAGATATGCCCGGCGCCATACAAACCCATCTCGATCCAGGTGATTTTATGATATACCGCAACCTGGCCTGGCATTGCGGATTGTATCTGCCCTACCAGCCCCGGGCAACCATCCACGATATTGTCAGCCACAAAGACAGAGATCCGTGGCAAGAAGAATGGGCGAAAGTGAAACAGGCGGCCATACAGCGAATGAAAAATCGATAGCCATCAAATGATTGTTCAGCAGACTTGATGAGATCCGGCTCATTAAATCAGGACAGGAGAGATAATGGAATCCATTGTTGATATTCTAGGATGGTTTGGCACATGCCTTCTGGTATTGGGATACATTCTGATATCAGCGAAGAAGGTTCATGGCCAATCTATTTCTTACCAGCTATTCAATTTGATAGGCAGTATATTCCTCGGCGTCAACTCATACTATTACGGCGCGTTGCCTTCGGTCGGCATCAGTATCATGTGGATAGGGATCGGCGGCGTGACGCTGTTGCAAATTTTACAGTCCACAAATCAAAACGTCTCCGTTTGAGATTCGGAGACGTTTTGATTGTTAAGGACTTCGGTAATACAGCTTCTATAAGCTATGGATCCCCGCTTAAAGACTGCGGGGATGACACGTTTTAAACTTTTGTTGTGTACTATGATATGGCATCACATATACGAAACAGGGTACTAAGGCCCGTTGTAAATCACCGATTGGTTATATGGAATTATTAATGGCCGGGGTCCATCATCCGGTAAGTGGGAAGCCCATTCGGTCGGATCATAGTCTCTCGATACAAAACAGCCATAATGCGCCGGCACAGCAGTGCGCAAGTTTAATGCCACAGCGGTTTTTGATGAGCCTTCAAAATAAGGAAATTCACCTTCGTTCGGATGATTGGTTAAAAAACCGATATGAGGCTTCAGGTCGCGTATCGGGTTCAGTAACTCGGGATGATCGCCGAACGTGTTGACGGGATCGCCCGAGATATACACCCGAATCGGTCCTAACTCCACCACAAATCCTATATGCTGAACGTCAGGCGGTGCAATCTTATCTTCAGGGAGACCGTCCGGCGGTTTTGCCCAGACCACATGGGCTGACATGGCGCCCATGGCACCTACATCACCGGCGGTCACCGTCGTCATCTTCTCCGCCGACAATCCAGCTTCAATCATCGCCTCGATGCTTTCAAACGGTCCCACATATTTAACATCCGGGAACGCTTCATCAATTCGTAATAAGGATTCGATCCAGGTATGGTCGCCATGATTATGGGTAAGCAGTACATAATCCGTTTTCAGCGTGGATTCATCCAGGGGCGCGTGCTTATGGATAAACTGTTTCGATGGTCTTTCGCTGGGATAATAGGGGTCTACCTGGATGATGGTTCCGTCAGGATGTTTCAGACCAAAGGTGCTCTGGCCGAACCAATGGATGCCGATACTCCCGACAGGCACGTTCAGATCTTCAAAAGGATGCATGGAGGCCTTTCTTTAAAATAGGGTAAATTGATGAACCGATGTATATCAATCGATCTATAGTATCGTTATCAATTATAATATTGATTCAAAATCGGGTCAAGGACCGCTGTAATGATACCGACATGATTCTCTCGACCGCGACCCCGGGCTATAGCACTGACACTGCGGGCGGAACAACCATGATTTCGTCCATCAGGATACACACGCCGTGCCAGTTGAAAGTAGGCTCTGGCAAGGTCTATTTATCATGGCGCATACGCGTCGATAAGATGTAGACATCACAAGAAGTAGGTATATGATGCAGAAGTTCGGATTCGATTTTGGTGATCCCTATTATACCTTTGACGGGCTACAGTTTGCATTTCGGGTGTGTACACTGGAGAATGTATATGGGATCAACCCGGATACGGCGACCTCGTCTATGACGAATGGCCGGCTCACGATTGAAACAGGCGGGTACCAATACGCCGGCGGTCAGAAGACCTGTCCCGGTACTTTGAAGGCTGATATACATAAACGCGATGATGGGGTTTGCTTTCATGTGAAGGCAAGACATCATGAGGTGATTAAAGGCATCACCATTTTAATCAGGCATCTGGCTGCACCCGATGAAGAAGAACAGATTTACAACTGGCCTACGCTCGACTTAAACGCCCCTTCGTTCCCTCACATAAACACGCCTGATGGAACGACCTCGTTTATCCTGCCTGACAGTACCATCTTACGACACCGAAGATGGGCGGTATACCGCGAATATTCAGGGAAGTGGGTCTTCAATTTAACAGAAGATGAGGCGTATACAGAGCAGTCCCATGAAATGACCGGATCGCAATGGACGCTTTTAAGGGATCGAGACCACCATGCCGTGTCGGGCATATGGTATGGTATGCTGGCAAAGGAACGTGGCTTGCGTCCCTGGCATGAACGGTCGGATATACCGGAATGGTTCAGAGAGGTCTCGCTGGTGCTCAATATGCATTGTGAAGGGTGGACGGGGCATGTATTTAACACATTCGATCGCCAGCTCGATATTTTAAAGTGGATCGCGGATCGTATGGATGGGCGTCGTGTGCTGGTTTATCTCGCCGGATGGGACGGTAGATATTATTGGAATTACCCTATTTATAAACCCTCAACTGCTTGTGGGGGAGAGGATGGGCTGTTCCGAATGATTGAAGGGGCCCACAAACTCGGCATGCATGTTGTCCCCATGTTCGGCGTCATTGCCTCTAATTATAAAAACACGAAGGAAATGGGTTTTCAGAAGGCCGTCTGCAGGACAGCCTATGACCTCGAAGAAATATGTGATTGGACCGGGTGGGATGAAGATCTGGCTACAGAGCCTATCTGGCAACCGTTAAATGTAGGGGAAGCGGAGTTCAGACAGCATTTGCTTCACCGTATTCATTCGATTACAGATCAGTTTCAAACCGATGGGGTCGTGCTGGATATCAGCGGATGGCTGCCGAAAGATCCACGGCATGACCTCTTTAATGGATTATCTCAGCTGATCCGGAACCTACAACAGCGTTATGAGGACTATCTGATTTTCGGTGAGAACGGATCCGATTTGCACTGGTCGATGATTCCGTTTTATCATCATGGCGCCCACCTGAAGGCGGACCATCCGTTTTTTACTTATTGTAGAACGGCTTACCATCTCTGGCAGGGCGCCCCGGGACGCGGGTCTACAGGGGTATTCGAAGGGGGTTTGAATCCCTACCAGGCGTTGAAGGTCGATAATCCGGCTATTCCAACATTAGCCATCGTACAGGACACGCTTTCTTCCCATTCTGATGAAATGGAAAAAGTCATTGACATGTCGATGAAATGGGGGGATAGATGGTTATCATAATCATGTCATAATAGAATGTCACTGAACGAAGCAAAATAGGATAGTTCGGCAAGGAGACCACATCGATGCAATCGTATCTTGATGCCTGTCGCGTACCCGTAACGCCCATAGGCCGGAAAGAGGTGCCCCGGCTCATTATGGGGATTCATCCCTATGACGGATGTTCCTATTGGGATAAGAATCGGGATGATGACAATTATCATAAATTTAACCGGGTGGATAAGGTTTCCCAAGTCATAAGGTGTGCGGTAGAGGAAGGGGGCATAACCGCGGTTCAGGTAGATCATATGAATGCCGAGTTGGATCGGTTGCACTTGCAGGCGATATGGGAAGCTGAAAGGCAAACCAATACCCAAATCGGCATGGTGGCGTATATTTTAATCCCCGTGGTGCTGGACGGAGATATGGTCGCTTATTCGCCCAGAGCACACGCCACCTTTTATGCTGAAAACGAAAAGGTCGCCGGCGATGCGTTTCGAAAGCATATCGCTGAAGATGATATTATAAGGTATGTACTGGGCGGCTCGTTTGACGCGCTGATCACCCCGGAGTCAGTTTCCCCATATACCCGAGAGGAATCTGCCCGATTTGAAATAGATTACGGTATTCTAGAGCGTCACCTCGGCTTCTTTGAAGGGTGTGATATCATGGTCGCCGACCCGGGGGCGGAAATCGATCTGCTCGCTATGACCGGTCGATTCGATCTGATCCGTGCGTATCTGAAATTTCTCCACGATAGATTTGACACCGTGATTACGAGCGTGCACCATGCGGGAATTACGATTCCTCTATTGGAGGAAGAGAATATTCCGGTAGATGGATATCTTACCACGGTGAACCGACCAGGCACATTTATGTTCCCCACCAGGGATATGGTCATTGATGTCATCCGGAATGTTAATAAACCGGTGATAGCCATTAAGCCGATGGCCGGCGGTAGATACCTTGGACAGAAGGCTTTTGAATATGTATTCAACGAAGTGGGAGTGCAGGCATCCATGTTCGGGATGGGAACTCTTGAGCAGGTCAGGGAAACCACGACAGCAGCTCGCCAGGTGTTGGGTGTTGCGTAGATCGGATGAAAAGTATTTTAAAAATCATGAATCCAGGTCATACATTAGCGACTACGCTACGGATGATATATAAACGAGGAGAAAATGAAAACATCTCCACAAAACATGCCCAATGTCCTGATGTTTCTCGGCAGCGGGTTTGAAGACCTTGAAGCCGTGACGATTATGGATGTCTGCGGCTGGACAGCCTATCGAGATCATATTCCCGATGTAAAGATAACCATTACAGGGTTTCATCCGGAAATCCGCGGACGGTTCGGTGTAACCATCAAGCGAGATATCCCGTTTGAAAAGGTTGTGGCGTCCGACTACGCGGCCTTTGTGCTGCCAGGCGGGTTTGGCAGTCATGGGTATGATGAAGTCCATGATCCCCGTATTTATGATCTCATGCGTGCCATTCACGCTCAAGATGGCATGCTTGCCACCATGTGCATCGGCATACTGCCAGTGGCGGAGGCCGGACTGCTCGAAGAGAAACGGGCGACCACCTATCCACACAGCCACCATGACAATGCCGCTCAATTACGTGAGTACGGCGCCGTGACCCTGGATGAACCGGTTGTGATCGACAGCAGGATTATCTCCTGTCGTGGCCCCGCCCAGGCCATTGACGTAGCCTTGCTGCTGCTGGAAGACCTTCTTGGCACGGAGGCGAGTGCTGAAGTAAGGCATTACATGATAGCCGAGGGTCGGTAAAACAGGAGGCTGAGCGGTGCATTATAGTGTTCTGGAAACCATTGACATCCTGTCACGTACGCCAGCAACCCTTGGCGCACTTATAGACGGTCTTCCGGAGACCTGGCTTGTAAAGGACGAAGGAGATGGCACCTTCAGTCCGCGTGACGTTGTGGGCCATTTGATCCTTGGTGAGAAGACGGACTGGGTCCCCA
>Ga0066376_10001341_pt1 | contig 23889 bp, 15 predicted proteins | sample Knorr_S15_td_Bot_FD_77009 | JGI IMG/M metagenome (GOLD analysis project Ga0066376, IMG submission 77009) | Marine microbial communities from Southern Atlantic Ocean transect - Knorr_S15_td_Bottom_ad_5009_LV_A | ecosystem: Environmental > Aquatic > Marine > Oceanic | place: Southern Atlantic...
AGTTTTCTCAAAAGAAAAACATGACTCGTGCAACTTTCCTCGCTATTCTATCGATCCGATGGCAGCTACCAAATCTCGTCCACCGAAAAGTAAAAGTTGGTTACTCAGTATCCTCCTTTTTGGGACGCTTATTGCTATGTCTCTGGTATCGCTGACTAACCCTAAGCGATCTTCCGATAAGGAATTTGCCGATGCTCCAGAGGTGAGTATCAGTGAAATTACCCGTGGCTATAGTGCTGGGAGGTTCAGCAAAATTTCTGTGCGTGATAACAAGGTATTTATTACAACAACGACGGGGGCTGTGTTGCAGTCCTATAAGGAGAGTCGCGATACCGTGTCTCAGTTGGGATGGAACGACCCAAGTAATAGTACGATCGTCGAAGTAGAGAACCGCGAGGCACAGAACATGCTTATGGCTATCTTGCCAGACCTTTTGTTTTTACTGCTTGTGGTCTGTGGCTTGATTTGGCTGTTCCGCGGTATTGCTCGTAGCCAATCGACGGCGATGTCCTTTGGAAAGTCTCGTGCAAAGGTTGCCGATGCGACACAGGTAAAGACACGCTTTAAGGACGTTGCGGGGATGGAAGAATCCAAAGAAGACCTTATGGAGGTAGTGGATTTTCTGAAAAACCCCAAGAAGTACACCAGTATTGGAGCCAAGATTCCCAAAGGTGTCCTACTCGTCGGTGCTCCTGGAACGGGTAAAACTTTGCTTGCACGTGCCGTTGCGGGAGAATCAGGTGTGCCATTCTTCTCTATCGCCGGTTCGGAATTTGTGGAGATGTTTGTGGGTGTGGGTGCCAGCCGAGTGCGAGACCTGTTTGCAAAAGCAAAGCGCAATTCACCGTGTATCATCTTCATTGATGAGATTGATGCAGTTGGTCGTCAACGTGGAGGAGCAGGTTTTGGTGGAGGTCATGATGAACGTGAGCAGACACTGAACCAGATTCTTACAGAGATGGATGGATTCGAACAGGAAACGAATGTGATTGTCATTGCTGCAACGAACCGTCCAGATGTACTGGATCAAGCGCTACTTCGCCCAGGGCGATTTGATCGACGCATCTTTATAGATCGGCCAGACCTGGTTGCAAGGGAACAGATCTTGGAAGTCCATACCCGAAACAAGAAGATGGCCAAGAAGATCAACCTCACGCTCATTGCAAGGAAGACGGTTGGTCTTACGGGTGCAGATCTTGAAAATATTATGAATGAAGCCGCTATCTTTGCTGCGAAACGCAAACACAAAACTGTGTCACAGCAAGATATCGACGATGCGGTAGAAAAGGTAGCACTGGGGCCCGAGAAGCGCTCGCGAAAGTTGTCGGAGAAAGAAAAAAGCATTACTGCGTACCATGAACTTGGTCATGCTATTGTGGGATACCTCTGCCCAGAAAGCGATGATCTACACAAGATTTCCATAGTCTCTCGTGGGTCTACTCTTGGAGTGACATGGTTCTTGCCACAGGAAGACCAATACACCACCTCTCGAACAAAATTCCTCGATGAGATCTGTGGTCTACTCGGTGGTCGTGCAGCAGAAGAGTTGATCTTTAAAGAGATTACAACAGGCGCTAGCAACGACCTCGAGCGTGCTTCTGTCATCGCACGGAATATGGCCATGCGGTATGGGATGGGGAATGATGATATCGGGCTTGTCACCTATGGAGAAAAACAGGGAACAATGTTCCTTGGAGTGGACCCTGCTACCACGAGAAACTACAGCGAAGAACAGGCATGTCATATTGATGACTTCGTCCGTGAAACAATAAGCAAACAGTATGTGCGTGCACTCGGTATACTAAAAAAGCACAAATCCAAATTGGATAAACTCACGAAAATCCTCTTAAAGAAGGAGACCATGAGTAAAGAGGAATTCGTTGAAATATTTACAGGCAAAAAGCCGAAAAAGCGCAAATAGAAGCCAAATATCTACAGAGAAGGGGCATGGTTTTTTTGAAGCATATACTCTATAATAACGGCCAATGCAGGCTCTCTCACCACTTGATGGCAGATACAGAGCAAAAGTCGAAGCGTTGGCGGCCTACTTTTCTGAAGAGGCGTTAAACAGAGCTCGCGCCGAAGTTGAGATCCGGTATTTTATTAGTCTTAGTAAAGAATCAGGTGTGAAGCAATTACCGAAAGTCACTGCTTCCCAAGAAAAAGCACTTCATGCGATCTATAAAAAGTTTTCTACTAAAGATGCAGCAGAAATCAAAACCATCGAAAAAACAACGAATCATGATGTAAAAGCGGTGGAGTACTTCTTAAAAAAGAAGGTCGCAAAGATCAAAGGACTCAATAAGCATACAGAATTCATTCACTTTGGTCTGACATCAGAAGATGTGAACAACTTGAGTTATGGCTTACTGATCAGCAGATCACTAAAAGCTGTCACCATCCCTGCTGTTTCGGATCTTGTTGCAGATCTCAAAAAATTGGCTGTAGCGAATCGCAGTATCACCATGCTCAGCCTGACACATGGGCAACCCGCTACTCCAACAACACTTGGAAAAGAGATGCTAGTATTTGCGGATCGATTCAATCGCCAACTCGACCAACTGAAAGATTTTAGGATGAGTGGAAAGTTTGGATCAGCAGTCGGAAACTATCACGCGCAGAAGGCTGCGTATCCTCGTATCAAATGGGAAGCATTCGGCGCAAAGTTTATGAAGAGCTTGGGGTTAGATCCTCTTGCTAATACTACACAGATCAATCCTCATGATGATATCGCAGAGCTAAGCCACATAGTCTTTCGCATCAATACCATCGGTATAGATCTGTCTCGTGATATGTGGCACTACATCTCTCGTGGAATCTTTGGACAGGAGCTTATAAAAGGAGAGGTGGGTTCCTCAACGATGCCACACAAAGTAAACCCAATTGATTTTGAAAATGCGGAAGGGAACTTCGGAGTGTCCAATGCGTTGTTTGCACACTTTGCAGAAAAACTTCCTATCAGCAGATTGCAGAGAGACCTGTCTGATTCCACTGTGCAGCGGTCGATCGGCACTGCATTTGGGTACAATCAATTAGCTATTTCTTCGCTACGCAAAGGGCTAAGTAAGTTATCATTGAATAAAAAAATTATACAAAAGGAATTAGACAGTCATCCAGAACTTTTGGCGGAAGCGATTCAAACAGTGTTGCGCAAAAATGGGGTGAGTAATGCGTATGAAAAATTAAAAGCAGTGACACGTGGAACACACGTCACTAAAAAAGATATGCTCGACTTTGTGGAGAAACTCAAGATCCCAAAGGAGGATAAGAACACTCTACGAAAACTCTGTACGTAAGTCTTATTCGAATGTGCGACTACCGCGCGTTATTCGTCGAATGCAATTATTACGGTCGTATCGACTGCGATAGATCATAGAACACTTCATCAGGCCACGTTTCAACCTTTCATTATAGACATCAGCAGATCGCATACGCCCTTTTCTGCTGCGATTGACTTCACTGGTATGTAATGCTCGAAGTGAAGGCCTACGTATTTGCTGTTTGTATTCGCGAATGGTTCTACGGCGCTTACTGCGTGTGTTGCGAATATCATAATATCCTGCTCTGCGAGATCCGAATCCGAAATCGGTATTTGCTTTGCTATTGCGCCTCACACGACTCTGTATTTTTGCATTACGAAGCTGTAGACGTTCGAGTCGGCTATTTACTGGCCCATCAGCAAGTGTTGCAGGGACAGCGGCGGCAAAGAGTGACGCGGCTACAAAAGCACTAAGGAGTGATCTTACAAATTTCATAATAGTTTCGGGAAGGCTGCAGCCATTGTATACCTACTATGGGGCAAAATACTATTGCCCTGTGGTACCCTTCTATCTATGAAGCATGTGCGCTTACTATTTTCGTTGGGATGTTTAGGTCTTTTCCTTTATCTCTGCGCGTTTAAAGTAGGTAACTCCGATTTTTGGTGGCATATCAAAGCAGGACAAGTGCTACGAGAAAGTGGATGGATATCGTTGGATCCTTTTGCGTATACCCGCATCGGCGAAGCGTATCTTGCAACGCATGAATGGCTTGCTCAAGTCATTCTCTCGACCTTTTACGATCTAGGAACTTGGGCAGGAATTACGATACTGCGTATCGGACTGATCGGTCTAGCATTTGGCATACCACTCCTGCTTCATCGCAAGAATCTCTGGGTCAATAGCGCGGTTGCAGTGCTTGCTGTAGCCAGTGCTCGGCCTGCACTCACCGATCGACCGCAGCTGTTTACGTTTGTACTCTTTAGCTTGGTACTGTGCTTGTGTATCGCGTATCCCGAAGCACATCCGAAAAAGCGCAAAAACATTCTTCTACTGCTCCCGGTCATCATCATTCTCTGGAGTAATCTCCACGGAGCTGCATCACTGATTGGTATTGCACTCTTTGGAGCGCTCTATATTCAGCAGTTACTTAAGGGTCGATCCAATCTCACATTGCTTTCGTTCTGTCTCGGCGCAATGCTGGTTGCTCCTTTTGTGGCACCCGGTGGCATTGCCAATATCACGTATCTCTATGATCTATTCACCGAAAAGTCTGCAGGTCTTATAGAGGAATGGAAACCGGGCCCATGGGGGTGGTATCTTAAACACACCGCAGTATTCTGGATTCTGGGAGCTGTGTCTCTGTGGTATGGCAGGCGCAATCTCGTTTTCTCACTCCTCGTGTTTCTTGGTATAGGCTATCTCTCGCGTACAGCACAGCGTCACGAGATTCTCTTTATCATCACGAGCCTCACTCTCATCATCTATCAGTTGCGATACAGCAAAAGTTGGAATGCGATCATCACTCGAATGCAACATCGTCGCATAGCATTCCCCGTTGGGTTAATTATCGTATTCATCTTCCTTGGATCTTTTACCTATGTTCGTGCCTACGATATCAACCGCAATTATCATCTTCACGGGTTCGGGGTCTTTGCACCCATGCGTAGCGCATCGGCATTCATCAAGCGAGAGCAGATCACCGGAAACATGTTTAATAATTACAACGCCGGAGGGGAACTACTCTTTTATGACCATAAGGTATTCCTCGACGGACGTAATCTCGACTATGGTTACGAGTATGTATTGCGCGCGGTGAATGCTGGCATGGACCCTGCACTCTGGGATGAGCTAGAGCAGCAATACAACTTTACTCATGCAGTAATCTACTACAGCCTCCAAGCACAGATGGACCCGTTGCCATATACAGATCTCTTGGACGCAGACCCAGATTGGAGTCTTGTCTATCTCGACGATTGGGCAGTGGTATACAGGAAAGTGGAAAGTGGAAAGTGGAAAGTGGATAAAGAAATTATGACTATCACTCCCAAGAACTTGGAGAATCAGAAGATTCCTAGAGAGATGGGTCAGCAGTCTTTTCGTACGATGGAGTCTGAACTCAATACCATTATTCGCAGCCAGCCAGAAGGGGTGAAGGGAAGGATGTATCTCGCGAAACTCTACACAGCCATAGAAGCTTACGACGAAGCACAGATACTTCTACTTGAAGCACTCGCTGTGCAACCCAATAATTTTCGTATCTATCTAAGTCTTACAAAGCTTGGCATGGAGCGGGGGAGATGGAACGAAGCTTTGGTGTCTATCAAAAGAGCAAAACGCAAAGCAGGGTTCTCTGGAGTGTCTATCAATGAGGATCGTATAGAGGAAATACGCCAGAAGGCTTTGTCGAACAATTAAAATAAAACCGCCGTTGATATAAGTCGCGGACGATTTTATTTTTGGCCTCCGATCAACTAGCAAGCTAATCAACCGATGACAGTGATAAGTATAGCAAATTTTACATACTTTTTCAATATCATATTATATATAATAGTCTATAAAGCCCTACAGTAAGCCAAAAAGATTGAACCAATAATTTGTTCAATAAGCAGTTTGAGAAGTTGGGCAATAGTGTCTATTTGGAGGTTAGATCAATTTTTCGATCAATATGATATCATTTTGCCATCAATAGATCTTCTTCTACCTACGGTAAACGTTCGTTGCTCAGTGCTACTCTTGTAGCTATAGCTATTGCTATCAACTTGCATATGTCGATACCGATAATGTGAACACGAAAACTAGGGCTATCAATCCACCTTTGACGGTATTACTCATATTCATAGTGTTGCTGCATCATCCAAGGATGCAATAGCAAGATTAGCGAGTGGAATATTTGGGAGCGACCATTGTTTCATCTCTTTCTGTATTTCAGCTAAGTGAGGACGTAATGCTTTCCCTGCACTCCCTCCAAAAATAATGAGAGATGGGTCGAGAAGGGAATTGAGACTCACACACATCCATGCGACTTCCTTACAGACTTCCGGTCGTATGAACGCACAAACTTCTCCTTCCATATACTCTTCTGGACGACTTGCCGCCTCACATCGTTTACCAAACGCAGCACCGGAAAGAAATTGTTCTATGTCGCCGCGCTTATCACTTGTATCAAACGGAGGCTCCTCGGGTTTCAGCAACATGTGTCCGATCTCTGCTGCAAATCCGTGTGCACCGCGAAAGAGTTTTCCATCCACCACCACGCCACCACCAACTCCCGTACCCATGGTGATTCCTACCACAACACCTTTTGTGGAGTACTCAGAGATTTTTGCTTCCGCAAGCGCAAAAGCGTTTGCATCATTTTCGGCAGAGACAAGGTCTTCGTACACATGATTCCACGATTTATTGGCGTGGGTGGGAAGATGCAATTATTCTTGCACTTCCATAGTTTTAGTATCGTAGCGAACCAGATCGATCTTCGTCCCACCAAGGTCAACGCCAATGACAGTGCTCTTGTCGCTCATTGCTACTTCTCAATATACAGCAAAGATGCCTCAACGGCATCAAGTCCCGCACGACGGCAGCTGGGTTACGGCTTTCCATCAAATATACTTTTCTCCCATTATTCGCCGCTTTGGGTGTTTCTTTTGTTTTGCCGAACCTAAATACACTGCACTGTTTATTAGTCCTACATGGGTAAATGCTTGTGGAAAATTTCCCAGAAAATCTCCGGTCACTGGGTCGATCTCTTCAGAGTAGAGTCCTACATGGTTAGCTAAACCAAGCAGCCTGGTAAACAATTTCTCGGCCTCGTGTATTTTTCCTGCAAGTGATAAAGCGTCTACTAACCAAAAGCTACAGAATAGAAATGCGCCTTCTTGTTTTTCTGTAAAGTGGTAATCACTACGGAATACCAGACCATCGTCGTTACAGAGTTCTGTCTGAATTGTTTGGAGAGTATTTTCAGCATACTCATGATGTGGATCGATGAATTCGACTATAGGAAAGAGCAATGCGGTAGCATCAATGCTCGTAGAATCAAACGTCTGTACAAAGCAACGCTTTTCTTTGTTATACCCTTTCTCTAAGATCATTTCTCGCAGGGAGTCACGCTCTTTGAGCCAGGCATCCATATTCACATTCCAGGAATGCTCTTTGGCAAGTTTTATACCTCGATCCAACGCAACCCAGCACATAACTTTGGAATACACGTAGTGCTGTGGCTCAGAGCGTAGCTCCCAAATACCATGGTCTGGCTCACGCCAGATATCACAAACGTAATCCACAATATCTGCAAGAACTCTGCTCAATTGATCTCCAAAATCCGGATGCAAGTGTTCTGATCGATAGACAGTTTCTAAAATTTCACCATAAATGTCCCATTGTTTTTGATGTTCTGCACCGTTTCCAATGCGAACCGGTCGGGAATCACGATACCCGCGCAAATGAGACAGCTCTTCTTCCAGCACATGAAGGTTATGCAATGGATAAAGCACTCTAATATCTGCAGGGCGGCAGCCCTTATCACACAACAATGAGCTAATCGAATCGAGGAATTCTCCAGCGTCATGCAAATGCCCCATTTGAGTAAAGGACTGTATCGTAAACGATGTATCACGTATCCAATTGAAGCGGTAATCCCAATTGTCGCTGCCGCCGATTATTTCGGGAAGCGACGTAGTGGCAGCTGCAGCAATACCATCCCCACCTGCTAGAATTTTTAACACTAGCAATGAGCGAATAGTCGTCTCATGCCATTGACCGATGTATGGGCACTCGCCGTGTTCACATTCCTGCACCCAACGCTGCCAGTATTGTTGGGTAGATTCCAAACTTTGACGAACGGGAGGTAACTGTATTTTGCCGCATTCACCATAGTGACAGTGACAGGACCACTCATCACCTTTGGAAAGAGACATGCTTGTGGTCGCGGTTTGTTGTGCAAGCTTCCATTCCGCTTGCGCATGCAGGCAAATATTTTCACTGGATAAGGTACCAACAACACCCTTAGAAGTATTAGTGAGTTCCGTCCTGCCTCGTGCGTAATCCAAGCGGGGTTGAAACAAAACTTTCACTGCTACCGATCCTTCGGTGCACCGCACGTGCCGTATAATAATTGGCAGTAAGTGCTCTTCTGTCTCCTCGTGCGAGAACGCTCCCATATGCATCCAGTCGGTAAGTTCCAACGTACCGCTGGGCGTCTTGAAGACTGTTTTGAGAATGTTGGTATCTTTCAAGTATTCTTGTTGGGATGTCCAGGGATCATCGACAGGAGCTATGCGAAATGTTCCTCCCATTTTTGGATCTAGAATCGCTGCAAAGATACTAGGGGAATCCAAGTTTGGCAGGCAACACCAATCAATAGCACCGTCCAGATTTACCAAGGCACAGGAACGCAGATTGCCGATGAAGCCGTAGGAAGAAATTGGTTTCCAGTCCACGATCTTATTTTAGCAGAAGATCAGTGTTCCGCGATTTCCTATTATTGCGAATGGCGAGTACAAAGGCGCTGAATCCAATCCAAAAACACTCCCACATCCTCTACTCCATTCATTTTGTAACATGCAGTTGTTTCCACATCGTCACGTCCTACGCGTATGCCGATACCTGTTTTTTTCAAAGTACGGAATGCATCTTCATCTGTCTCATCGTCACCCAAGTAGATAGGGAGCACCGCCTTTGACCACGCCAGTCCGTGCAGTTCACGAAGAATCCAATTTGTGGCACGTCCTTTGTCCCAATTCATTGTAGAACGGAATTCCATAGCTTTTTTGACGGATGTCAGGTGTATCAAGCCGTCTGCGTTGTATTTTTCAAAGAGTTTGTAGCACACATCAATTACGGCATTAATCTCCTTAGGATCGCACAGACGGTAGTGCACGGAGAGCGAAAGCTGCTTGTTTTCTATGATAACACCTGGTACGGCACGTAGTGCCAAGCGCAGCTCATCGTAAAGTTGCTGCATTCGTTCCATCAGTTCATCGGCCACCTCGTGATACCGTTCGATACGGGGGCCCTGTATTTGCAATCCGTGATTCCCAGCGTACGTAAGGCGCTCCACACCCACGCACTGACTAATATCACCGATATCACGTCCGCTAATAATGTTCAAGTGCACTAGCTCAGTATCCCGCAAACGTACTAGTAGTTCGCGCATATGGTCATCGATCACCGCATCCTGCGGCCGTGGAGAAATGGGAGCGAGCACACCATCGTAGTCGCAAAAAAGTTCTATGTACGGTCGCAATACAAATCTTCGCTCAATATCCTGTAAGCACTGGAGTGCCGGCCGCAGTTCAAAGTGGGTTTTCTGAGGCTCAACAAGATTCTGCAAGTGCGAAAATATATTTGCCATCCAGTCAAAAATCGTGTGTTGGAAGAGATGATGTCGCAGTTGTCGCATCACCCGCTTCCGTTCTGCCGTCTCTGTGTTGAGTGCCTGTTCAATTGCAAGTACGAAGCCTTCGATATCGTACGGATTGATGATGTGTGCCTGCGGCATTTCTTCTGAAGCACCAGCAAACTCACTAAGAATGAGTACACCTTGCTCATCCACCTGTGATGCAATGAACTCCTTTGCCACCAGATTCATTCCATCCTGCAAGGAACTCACAATTGCTATGTCTGCCAAGCGATACAACGCTGCCAGTTGAGCATGGGATTGCGCCTTTTCGATAAGCAGAATTGGCTTCCAGTTTTCTTTCTGAAAACGACGGTTGATTCGATTAATCTCCGAATGCACCTGCTGCCAGAAGTGCTTGTATACAGGGATAGTATTGCGAGATGGAGAGCATACTTGCACAAACGTAAACCGCTTCTGCCATTCCGGATTCAGCTCAAAGAATTCTTCCAGTGCACCCAAGCGCTCCAGAATACCCTTGGTATAGTCGGTGCGTTCCACCCCAATTCCTATCTTCATATCTTTGAGTTGGTGTTGGTCGCGAAATAGTTGCATAGCGTGCTCAGCACGTTTGGAACTTGCGATCGTTGCAAACCAATTTGCATCTACACTGATAGGAACAGCTGCCAAATGCACAGTGCGATTACCAGCGACCACCTGCAATTGCTCCATATCTACAGAGTATCCGAATTCCCTATGAACGCATTCCAGAAAGTTCTCGCAGAACAGAGCCAAGTGCATGCCAATAAAATCACAGCTCAACAGGCCCTCCAAGAGTGCCCTTCGTTGAGGGTGAATACGAAAAACTTCCCAGGGTGGCCACGGAATGTGCCAGAACTGTGCAATCAGCGCATCAGGCAATCGATCGCGTGTCATGGCCGGGGCCGTGGCGAAGTGGTAATCCTGAAACCAAACGATATCGTTACGGTTCGTCACCTCGTCGACGACGCATTCAGCGAAGCGACGATTGATTTGCTGATAGGTATCCCATTCTTTACGAGAGAACCGCACCTTTTCCATTTGAGAGTGGAAGAGCGGCCAAAGTGTTTGGTTCACGTGCCCTTCATAGAAACCCGCTATTTCGTCTGCCGACATCCACACTCTTCTCAAACTATATGCTGGCTTCTGCGGCGGCACAGCGACACGATCATGTTCATCCACTGTGTCTCTGTCTGCATCACCACTACCCCAGGCGATCCATGTTCCACCAACTGTCTGCATAACAGGATCCAATGCGGAAATTAAACCACCAGCAGGTTTACGTACAGTAATTCTCTTATCGCTATGCGTGTGTTCATAGGGCTCCCGATTAGAGACTATAATCAGCTGCCTTTCTTTGAACAGTGCCTCGATCTGTTTACTGAGTATCGTGACTCTTTTCTGTTTTATATCAACCATATACTGTGAGTGAGTGTATACCGTTACCACTCATACGACAAATGTCAATAATACCTGAGTCAGCTTGATAAAAGTGTGCGGTAACTACAGGTGTTGCAGAACTTTTGTTCCTGTTACTTACTAATTGACTCCTACTTACGCACTACACCCTTACAGAGAGAAGTGCCTCTATAGTATTAGAACATGTAATTATTATTTGTCTGGTGCCCAGGAGAAGACTCGAACTTCCACAGGATTGCTCCTACACGCCCCTCAAGCGTGCGCGTCTACCAATTCCGCCACCTGGGCAGGCACGAGGCAAATTGTAGCGAATTTGGGCTTTTGAGCAATGAAAATCTGCACAATGCATGTATTGCGAAATTGTATAAGATTCTTGTCAAATTAGCCGAAAACCCTTAGGGTACTTATCCATATGTCAGCATTAGCAGCAGTAGAACCGGCAGCAGAGCGCAAACTAGAAGCGCCTGCGAAAGCAGCAAATATGGAAGCAGGCGCTGCTAAGCCTACCAAGGCAGAACGCATCTTTACCTCTATGCGTGCGCAGATTGCTGAAGTGTTCCCTGACACTGACGATGAGGCCTGGAGCTATGAATCGGAGAACTACGAGATCATAAGCATCGATCGTCCTGAAACGGAGTTTGCTGCATGGGTTGAAGAAACCTACGATGGCTCTGATGAGTTTACGCAGCTGTTTACGAGGAGGATGTTCATGGTATGGGATGAATTGGAACAAAGCGGATTTGTAGCAAACGAAAAAGAGATGTGGGAACATCAAAAAGCACTGTTTGCTTGGGCTGCACTGAATATCTGTACTGGTACGCGAGAAGAAGCGAAACTCCTTATTCGTTCACCCTACGGAAGCGGAAAGAGCTTGATAAATGGACTGATTGCAAAGGCCTTCCGTGAAGCACAGCTCGATCTTATGCTGCGAGAAAACGTCGCTCCGAACAAACTTCCTACGGGTGCCTTTATTGCCCGAAAACGTGAACACCTTGTGCAAAACGTCGGAGGCCCTCAGCACTCTATTGTGAACTCGGTGCGACCGGAACGCAGCGAAATGAATGCACATTGGAAGGACTTAGCCGCAATGTTTGGCGAGGACTTTACCAAGTTCTTTCCAAGACCAACGACTGCTAATCATCCTTTTTACGATCTGTTCCGACCACTGGATCCTGATGATGAGCCGGAGCCTGTGGCTGATCGCATTAAAGCATATCTTGCAGTGTGTTTAGACGGAGATAAGAAAAAGCAATTTGGCAAAGTGAAGACGAGGAGGGTTATTGTGGCCACACTCACCAAACTTGCCAATGGAGACATCGTTCTTATTCCGAATTTCGAGAATGTACCGGAAGAAAGAGCTTCACAACTCAGTAGCGACCACGAAACTGAAGCGTCTCCAACATTACAGGGAGATTCTGGGTTCGCCTTTGAAGAAGGAGTTGGATACCACATCAAAACATCACACAAGCAGACTGCTCCTGACAAAGATACGTACTCCGCAAGGTTAGACGAAGATGGTGACCACCAATTTATGTTTGTCGATGGTACAGCACTCACAAGACCGCCAGATCGTATCCGACAAGACATAGCGTTTATAGCTGCGCGTTGTCGTTTGTTGCTTCTTGATGAAGCGGGGTACTACAACCCCGATACGGTGTCTGATTCTGTGCAGCAATTGAGTAATCAGGATCAGATTGTCATTGGAGTGACAGGACAAGACAGAGGAATAGCAGGGTGCGAAGAGCGGGATGTCGGAGGATGGAAACGTTCACCAACGATCTCCGAAGCACAGATGATTAAGATGGGACTCATGAAGTCCGTTGCCTACCAGAGCTTTGGTGATACAGAGAACCCTGCGTCTCCAGGGTCACAAGAAGCTTGGCAGCAATATCGAGATATCATGTTTGAACCAGTACAAACTGCAGACACCTTAGGGCTCCCACAACCGCATGAAGTCGATAAGTTGGTGGTAGTAAAGGGGGCACGTGTGCATCAGTACGCTAAAAACATTGCACTTGCCCATGCAGAAATGGGCATTCCTGTTGAGGTGTATTGCTTCCACGCAGGTCTAGGAGCTAAGAAGCAAGACATGCTAAAGGCATTCAATGCACCGAAAAAAGATGGTGACCCTCTGCGTATTATGGTCGGTGTCGATACCATGCTTTCTGATGCTCTTACATTCCCAAACATTGGGTGTATAGATATCGTCGACAACGTGTACCGCTACCCACGTGACCAACTCCGTGGTCGCTTTGGACATATTCGAAACCTACCAGGTGAAGATGAAGATGAACACGATGAGTATTTGCGCTCTGTTGCGCGAACATACTTCCGTGAACAAGTGCTCCATAAAGGGCAGGACTCATATCTACGTACCGCCGCAAAAGATCAAGGATACGCAGATGATATTTCTGATGAAGATGCAAAGCATATTCCACTGCGTATTATGATTGACTCCGATGGATACAGAGAGGACTGGGACTGTGAAGACCTCTCGGAACCAGAGCCACTACCAGATACGCCCACAATACAAAGACGCAAGCATAGGGCGAAGGGAATAGGCGCTTTGCCGGCATTTGTGGGGGAACCGCTAGATCTTACGAACCCAGTCTCCATAGAGAAGGAGAAAAAAAGACTGGAGTCTCAACGCAAGAGACTAGCGGCGCGGGAGCAGAAAAAACGAGAAGAGCATGAGGCTATCGAGCAAGCACTGCTCGATGCCCCTTCGAAACAACCGGCAACTACTCCGTCTACTGCAGGGAGTGCAGCAAATCAGTCCACGCTAGCACCAATAGAAAGTCGCAAGCCCGCATTCCAAGAGCCACCTCGTCGGTCTCCACTGTCAGCGTTACGTGGTTTAGTAGGGGCCAATCAGTCGTTTGACGTTTCCATCACCTTTAAACCAGAAGAGCCAGAAACGGACGAAGCAAACAATGGAGAAGAGCAGGCAGGTGTTAAAAAGAAAAAGACAAAGAAAAAGAAGAAGAAGCCAGAGCCCGTTACTGAAAGTGCGACCATTGATTTTGACTCAGAAGGCATACCCAGCAGAGCTTCGTGCGAAGCGCTTCTCGCAGGTTTCAGTGCTGGTAATCTGATTGGTTCACTGATGGCTTCTATTTTTAACTATCATCGAAATGATGCATTACGAGGTCAGGAGCTAGCCGACAGAGTATTCCAGCGAGCAGTCGGTATGGGGCTAACAGCTGAGAGGCGCAGAAGGCAGGTTGGTGATAAAACGACGAGCAAGAACATCGGCGTAAAGCAATACCGCTAAGCACATGAAAAAGCGTACTGATTTTCCTACCGGCTGGGACGAGAGGACTGTTCCAGAAGTTGATGAACCGATGATTTGGAGTGAGGAAGGGCTCGATGGACATGATCTCAAAAGAATTCGTTTAGCGAATAAGTTTTTTTTGGAGGTCATACAGCAAAAAACGCAGACCATGCTCCCAAAGATCATTGCGACATTTCGATGGTCGGAGTTTCAGTTAACCGTTAAAGACATAGCACCGCTAATAGGTGTGAGTGCTAATGGGTATCATCCAATGGAGGCAGATCTCGGTGATAGACAGATACAGTTTCACACCTATGAGTACTTGCTTGAGTTTTTAGAGACGAGGGGTATTTCGCGGGGAATTCGTGAGCAGATATTGGATCTTCTTACTATGCCTCGTTATTTCGAACAGGAAAACCCGGGTGAGGGTAACGCGTACGAAAAGCCCATCACACTACTTAATGTGATAGACAATGTGCGAAAAGGAGAAGCCCCTGCTTTTGACCTTACCGATATGATCGCCTACTACCATCGCATAGGGTATGACATCGGACATCCAGAAATGTTAGAGAGGAGAAAAGGGATATGGGACGACGCGCACTCCCGTGGTTATGATGGAACTCTTCCAAAGGCATGTGAGATTTTCGAAGTGGTCGATGCCGCATACCCGGGTGATACGGGAGTAGACAAGAAGATGAATACGCTCCGTACAGAGGAAGGAGTAGGGATCTGGACATCAGCGAGAAGGACTCTATATCGATCATTAGATGTCGAAGAACCGCTAGGGCAACTCCTGACGGCGATGGAAATGGATCTGGCAACCCATTGGCAGTGGGATGACACAGAAGACAAAGATAAGCCGGTAAAACCCATGACTCTCACCGCAGAAGCGCTTAGTACGGTCTATGGCATCGATCCTCTTCCTTCATCACGTCTGGTACAGACAGAACTTGTTGATTGGGAAGATATTGAGCATGTCGCTGCCAAGTTAATACCATCTGGAAAGCGAAAACAGTTTAAGAAAGATTGGCAGGCAGCATATGAGACAGAGTGTGAACGCTACAGTTTCCCAAACGAATCTGTGGCTGCTATGGCGGGGCATGGATATAACACGAGGAATGTTGCCGATATTCTCGGACTAAAGATTGATGAGGACAGACGGCAAAAAAGAGAGGATGAACGCGAGCAGAGAGACAGGCCAGAAGCCGTCATCAGAACAATCATGCTCTTTAACAGACAAAGTGGTCAGGTGGCGATAGAAGGACTATTGCGTGTTCTTGCACGTGACGAAGATCATTACCAAGAACTCAGGATGCTCTATGAGATAGAGAGAGAACGCTATTACAAGCGTCAGGGGGAAAAGCTGCATGGCGATGGTATGCATATGCGCCTACTACGTGAACTTGCTAACGTGACAACGAAAGACTTGGCATTACGCTTCGCTCCGGTGAAGGATCGCAAGAACCCAACGAAACTACGAAAATTCGAAACAGATGTTATTCAAAAGGTAGAGCGACAAGAAATTACCGATCCACGTGTAACGTTTGAGAAAATTTCCCCCATCCTCGAAGAGGCTATAGCAAAGGAAAAAGATCGAGTACTTGAGGCCATAGAAAAATTTGATGATTTCCCAGAAGACCTGAAAGAGTTTGCAACGGTACGTCAAATGGCGAAAAATTGCGTAACAGGAATGCGCGGTGGGGGAGCTGCAATGGTCTCAGACAAAATGCGCAATGACGCACGCAACGACTCCGATTGGTTGCCAGGAGATCTGGTACAAGATATGGCAGCTGGAAATTTTGTGCCACCACTGCCTTGTGCACGTCTGATGGCGAAGGCCGTGCCAGAGACACCTCTGACCAAAGGCTGTGAAGTGATACGAGATTGGTACAGACGTTTTCCAGATCAGCTCATGGTAGGGTGTCAAAAGTTTGCCCAAGGTAAGCCATTTACTACTCCAATGGCACGAGTGCTCTGCACACACATAGCTTCGGTGGAGGCAAACCTCATTGATTTCTTTACCAAACGCACGTCGGGAATTACACCTACCCGTGGGACCAGACTCTTGCGCACAATAGAAGAAGAGGGATGCGACGAAGATGATTGGCAGCGCGTACGAAAGATTATGATCGGTGCAGAAAATCCAGTATCGAGTGTTCCATTTTTACTTGGACAGGAACTCTTTCATAACGGTCAAAATGTGCGAGCTGCACTGAGGGCAATCAAGAAAAAACACAGAGGTACAGAGGCACATAGTAGTAACTTTAAAGGACTCTTGTATAGAGAAGCTGCACTATTTAAGACCCTCTAGCCATCTCCTTAAGCTTCTTTAAATGCAGAGCCGCTTGCTCATAATCAGCATCCTTTTTTACCACGTATTCCAGGTTCTCTATTGCGGCTGTAAAGTCCCCAGTTTCCGCTTGAACTGCAGCTAAACGGTATCTTGCATCCAGCAATTTCCCATCAATGCTCACCGCAGCGCTCAGTGCAATCTTCGCCTCCTCGAGCCTGCGATATTTTTGATACATGATACCGAGGTTTACATGCGGGATAGGATACTGCGGTGCACGGAGTGCGGCAGCCTCGAACATCCCAATTGCTTTTTCGATGTCACCGTTTTGTTCGTGGTACTCTCCCAAAAAGAAATAGCCGACGACGTCTTCTTCCAGAAGCATGCGTTCCTCGGGGATCATCTTTATACTTCGTTCAAACCATTCCGCAGCTTCTGTACGCTTTCCTTCCTTGCGTAGTAGCTTGGCGATATTGGCAAGAGTTTGCGGAATACGTTGATCTAGTGCGAGTGCTTTATCGTAATGTTCCCGTGCAGTGACGAAGTCCCCAAGTTCCGCATAATACGTGCCAAGATTGTTCAGTGGCAATATCGGTCGAGGGTTCATCTCTACTGCACGCCCGTACGTTGTACCGGTATCTTTCCAAGTCAGTGCTTGTCGCATAGTTAGTGCTGCAAAGATCAAAACAAATACGGCTCCTACAGCTTTGTATCGTTGAAGGTATGGTGCGGCATATGTCATCACCAACAAACACAGCCCGACCATTGCGATGTAGCTGTATCGATCTGAGGCGTAAAATACTATTCCGTTCTTCCAAAATGTTGCCATGGTTGGCAGCATACAAATCAAAAACCATGTTATGCACACAGGGACAATTTTCTGTTTTTTCCGCATCAGTACAGAAATAGTGAGGAGTAACAGCACTAGGGCCACAGCCAAGTAAAACTCAGCACGAACCATCGTAATAGGTGTGAATTGATCGTAGACAATATTGAGACCACTGGGCCATACAAATTTCCACAGAGCGAAGGTGACACTTTTACACCACAGCAGAGCAAGGTCTAAAAGTGTCAGTTCAGAAAATTGCGTTTGTTTTCCAAGGAGTGCAACGATGCCAAAGAGTAGCGATAGTCCAAAAAACGGTACGGTACGTCTTAAGCTTCCTTTTGTTTTATCACGTAACACATCGGTGCACAGGAGAATAAACGGAAGAATAACGATAGATACTTTAGACAGCAGGCCAAGACCGAAGAGAGCAATAGCTACGCGGTACCATTTTTTATCGGAATCCATTTTGAGATATGCCCAGAGGGAAGCGAAAAAGAAGAAGCTCGAAAGAGCGTCCTTGCGTGCAGCTGCCCACGCAACTGCTTCGACATTAAGAGGGTGCAGAGCAAACAGTAGCCCAGTGCCGATAGCAATAATCTCCGGTTCACGAAATCGATCTAGCGAGAGTCGATAGGCAATCAGCATCACCAGAATTGCAGAGCCGATGTGCAGTAGCAGACTGGTGAGATGAAACACAAACGGCGACAAGCCGAAGAGAGAAAATTCTATTTGATAGGAAAGCAGTGTCAGCGGTATATAGAGCTCTGGGTCGAATGTGGTGAATGCGGCTGAGATGTTTTTGAAGGTCAACCCTTGAGCAATAGGATTCTTGGTGATCAGCAACGTATCATCATGTGCTTGAAAGTCATTACCCAGAGAAGGGGCATATGCCAAAGCCGTGATGGTGGCCAGGGAAATAACCAGTTTTCGCATGTACAGATTGTACGATATTTTGCCCTAGAATGGCCAATATTGATTAAAATCATAAAAAACGGTATAATAGAGTGAAATGACAAATACCAAAAGGATACTAGTTGTCGATGATGATGAAGCTCTGTGCACTGCATTAGAGGCAAAGTTCGGCAATAAAGGGTACGAAGTCACTATTTGCAAAGATGGCGTGGAGTGCATGGAAATTCTTAAAAAAGAAAAATTCGATGCTATCTTGACTGATTTACACATGCCGAATTTAGATGGATTTGGTGTTCTAGAACAGAGGGGAGAGACAGTAAACGCTGATGCTCCTCTGTATATTATTACGAATCTCGGAAGTGACCAGTATTGTGAGAAGGCTATGGATTTGGGAGCTAAAAAGTGTTTTGTAAAATCACTCGTCACACTGCGTGATGTTGTAGAGATGGTACACCGAGAAATTACCTAATTACTGTAAGAGCGTTGTAAACTCCTCTTCGCTGAGTACGTCTATGCCGAGCTCTTTTGCTTTATCGTATTTGCTTCCAGGATCTTCCCCCGCAAGGACGTAATCCGTCTTTTTGCTTACAGAAGAGCTTACCTTCCCTCCACGATCTTTGATCATCTTCTTAGCTTCTTCTCGGCCAAGAGAGGGGAGCGTCCCCGTAAGAACAAAGATCTTTCCAGTGAGAGTCTGTGGTGCGTAACTCCCTTCTAGTTGTACGGCAATGACTCCCGCATTTTCAAATTTATGGAGCAGGGCTCGGTTGTCTTCTTCGGCTATCCAGCTACACAGTGACTCAGCCACCACTCCTCCAATACCATCAATCACAGAAAGATCTTCTGTAGTTTGTGCCTGCAAGGTGATTGCAATGTCTGCCATGGTAATACCGTTGATCTTTACAGAAGTTTTTTCTGCTCCAAAGAGTGTTGCCTGCACCCCCATCGATTGGTCCTTTTCGATGGTCAATTCACTCTTTGGCCACTTAAGTCTCTGTGCCAAAATCTCTGCAGTTTCTCTACCGATATGACGAATGCCAAGGGCAAACAGAAACCGATCTAGAGGTACATGTTTTGCGCCCTCTATAGCCGAAAGTACGTTCTCTGTCTTCTTCTCTTTAAACAGCGGTAGCCCGATAAGTACGTCATACGTGAGATAGAAAATATCTGCTGCATCGGAGACGAGTTCTTGTTCCAACAGCTCATCAATGGTTTCTTTACCAAACCCTTCGATGTTAAACGCATATCGTGATACCAAATGTTCAATTTTTTCTTGGCGCACTGCACCGCAATTATTATTCGGACAACGGTGTACTGCTTCACCCTCTGGTCGTATCAACTCTCCATCACAACTAGGGCAGTGGTGTGGAAAGTAAAAAGCACGCGAGTTGTCTGGTCGAAGATTGGTCATCACTTTCACAACTTCTGGAATAATATCTCCTGCTTTCTGGACGACAACCGTGTCGCCTATGCGCACATCCAGCCGCTCAATTTCATCTGCATTATGCAGTGTTGCTCTGGTCACAGTTGTCCCTGCTAGGGCCGTTGGACTCAGGTGTGCAACAGGAGTTATGGCTCCAGTTCGCCCTACTTGCAATTGAATATCCAAAATCTGTGCTGTTTTTTGTTCTGCGGGGAACTTATAAGCGCGGGCCCAACGCGGAGCCTTAGCAGTCGAACCGAGATCTCGCTGCCGCTGTTTACTGTTTACTTTAATGACAATGCCATCGATGTCGTACGGAAGATTGTCTCTCTTCTTTTGAAAATTGTCGTACATTGTTTCGATGTCTTTCAAACTCTTTAAAAGTTTCAGTTCGGTATTTATGGGAATGCCACAGCTTTGAATAAATTCCATCAACTCTTGTTGCGTCTCGATACCCAGTGCATCAGTCGTCTCTTTTCCAAGTTCATAACAAAAGATGGCGAGCTTTCTTCCTGCAGCAACTTTGGGGTCCAATTGCCGTAAACTCCCTGCTGCTGCATTACGTGGATTAGCGAACTTTTCGGCTTCCTCTAGGGCTGAATTCAATTCATCTAATGCAGATTTAGGCATGTAGACCTCTCCAGAAACTTCGATGAACTGCGGTCCATCTTTACGACCTGTCGTAAACGATAAGGGAACAGATTCAATCGTTTTGACGGAGTGGGTGACATCTTCTCCTTGAATTCCGTTACCTCTTGTCACTGCTCGCAACAGTGCATAGTGACTGCCACTGCGCTCATAGATCAGTGTGACATTTAGCCCATCAATTTTCAGTTCTGTGAGAAAAGCAAAATCAACATTCTCTTTTCCAAGTGCACGTTCCATTTGATCGATCCAGTCCAGTAGCTCCTCATGGGAAAAGGCATCAGTAAGCGATTCTTTTGGGGTAAGGTGTGCAATTTTAGGCAGTCTTCCATCCAGCGGGGCCCCGACGCGTTGCGTAGGAGAGTCTGGTGTAATAATTTCTGGGTGCTCTTTTTCCAGTGCAATCAATTCTTGTTTCAGTGCATCACGTACATCTTCGGATGCCTCCTCTTTATCGTCGATGAAGTACGCTTTATTCAATCTCCAGATTTCATCACGGAGTTTTTCAGCACGGTTCTGTATATCAGAAATACTCATATTTTGATTATACCCATTGCTCTACAATACAGATATGAATTTGAAGAGTACGTTGCAGCAACTGGTGGTCATCGTTTTTATAGCCGCTACGGTATCTGGCATGAGCTACACACTCTTTCGGTATAAACTCCCAGGCGTACCGCGCAGTTTACGGCAATGGAGTTATGGAATGATGGCACCGTATCAGACCTATAGAACGCATAATGAAGGACTAACGGCAGAGGGAAAACGTGCAGATGGCCTGTGGGCAATCATCAACATGGATGCATACCTCCCCTTTATTAGAGGGGAGCGTGCTATGCGATCATACCTCCTGACGTTCCGTGCACAGGGAGACCAAGTACTTGATCAAAAGTATCGAGAGTTTGCACATCATATTGCGCGACTTGAATCTGATCGGGGAAGACCGTGGGATGAAATCCGACTGACAATACAGGAGTGGCCGATGTCTCCTGCGGGGTATGAGTATCTTCGACATGATCCATTTATCGAAAGCACATTCCTCGTTCAGATTCCATGAAGCAAAAAATGCATCCTTGGGATAGCTTTTGGCACCGCAGCGTGCCACCACATGCACTGGCGTTTACACGCATTGCACTTGGGCTCTATCTCCTCGTATATGCAGGGCTCTACCTACCGCATCTGGGCATGCTCTTTTCCAATGAAGGACTCGTGATGCCCCTCTATCTTGATCGATTTCCTGCATTCAGCTTTTTCTTGTCACCCCCGTCGCCCCCAGTAGTTCACATCATCTATGCACTATACATGCTCTGTATGGTCGGCATAACGCTCGGATTCTGGTTCCACCTCTCCACATTTGGAACACTCCTCGGCAGTTTGTACATTTGGCAACTGCAGTTACATGGATTTGCGACATCCTACAATCGTATTCTTCTTCTCTGCTTGATTGTTATATTCTTTAGTGGAGCACACCGCACGTTCTCACTCGACCAACGCAAGCGCAGCGGATCATTCTTTGATTGGGAACCTATCAGCATCTTGCCGCAGCGACTTATCACATTGCAGATTACTGCAACATTTCTCGGTGTTGCTTTGCAAAAACTATGGTTGCCACACTGGCAGAGCGGGGAAATACTTGCGTATTCGTACATCAGTCGTTGGGCTACTCCCGTAGCCAGATGGTATGCGCAACTTCCACTGACACTGCGGCATTACGATAGTGTGGTGTGGGTGGTAAAAATTCTTGAAATCCTATGCGCAGTTACTATTTGGATTCCGCGCTTGCGCATAGTGTCTATCCTCTTTCTTTCTTCATTTTTAGTCCTGGTTGGTGTGATGCTTTCTATCTGGTGGTTTGTATTCATCATTCCTGCATTTGTGATGTTTTATAGGCCTGAAGACGTACTTTTGTGGTTTCATAAACAGTGGGGAGATCGTATTTCCAAAGATCCAGTAAAACTTACAAAATAACGCAATAATACATTTTTGCAATTTGACAGTTGCATTCTGCTGAAAATCAATCAATATCACCGCCATGATGACACTTGTAGATATCAAAGAGCAGCTGGAAGCTATCGATCACAAAATTATCAATTTGCTAGAAGAGAGAACACACCTGTGTTCAGGTCACTATCTTGGTTCAGATGAAGAGGTGGAAATCCTTTCCCTTTGGCTAGAGGAAGCCGCTGAAAAGGGACTCGACGATGTCAGGATGGAGAAGATCGCAAAATTAGTGATCACTATGTGCAGAGACTCCGCAGAATAGGAGAAAACGGCATTTTGAGATATAACAAGAGGCTGAGTTCTGTTGCAAATACCATCTTCAATAAGGCTGCCAAAGCGGGAGCTTCCGACGTGCATATTGCCGTGGGCAGCCCAATTATCTTTCGTATCAATGGCGAGCTGCAACATCAAGGGAAGCAAAAGAATACGGTGACTAAAGTTGAATCATTTATCAGAGGTGTATTAGGTGGCAACGGAGTATAAAAAATTTAAAGAACGCAAAGAACTCGACGCGAGTTACAGCACAGCGAATGGAGTGCGATTGCGTATCAACTGTCACTACAAGAGGGGAAACCCGAGCTTGTCTGCACGTATCATTCCTAACATAGTGCCAAAGCTCGAAGATATTGGCCTTGAGGAACTGGAGTATCTTTGTGATGAGACCGACGGACTCATACTCTTTATCGGACCAACTGGTGCAGGAAAATCCACATCACTCGCTGCAATGGTTCAACACATTGCTCTACATAAGGGTGGAAACATTGTTACATTAGAAGACCCTATCGAGTTTATCTTTACCAGCGAGAAAGGTCTGATACGACAGCGGCAACTTGGTACAGATTTTCATGAGTTCCCTGCAGCGCTTCGTGGCGTACTACGCCAAGACCCAAACATTATTGTGGTAGGAGAAATGCGCGACCTTGAGACTATTGCTGCAGCCCTAACTCTTGCAGAGACAGGGCACCTCGTCTTTGCCACATTGCACACGCCAAACGCTGTACAAACGGTAGACCGTATTGTGGACGTTTTCCCGCCTTTTCAGCAGCAGCAGATCCGTACGCAGCTTTCCCTCTCTCTTCGTGCCATCGTCGCGCAGAGGCTAGTACCGTGCGTTCACGGAGGTCGTATCGCCCAGCGCGAGGTGCTGATCAACACTACTGCCGTTGCAAACATCATCCGAGATAACCGCGCACAGGAGCTAAAATCTGTTCTTCAGACTGGTTGTGATACCGGAATGTGCACGTTTGCGAAGCATGCCAAAGAGCTGCTTCGGGATGGGCAAATAGATAAAGAGACCTATGAATGGACGAAGTAGTGGGGTGAGGTAAGTTGTTCCAAATGGTCGTGGAACTTAAAATTTAGCTTATCTCAGCTGATCCTGTTAAGATATGGCTTATACATGGGAAAAGGTCACGTAAAGTAACTTTGACTTCCCAGATATTTCTATAGAATACGCTATTGTA
>Ga0066376_10001344_pt1 | contig 23868 bp, 17 predicted proteins | sample Knorr_S15_td_Bot_FD_77009 | JGI IMG/M metagenome (GOLD analysis project Ga0066376, IMG submission 77009) | Marine microbial communities from Southern Atlantic Ocean transect - Knorr_S15_td_Bottom_ad_5009_LV_A | ecosystem: Environmental > Aquatic > Marine > Oceanic | place: Southern Atlantic...
AACGTGGCCAGTTCGATTACTGTTATCACTGGAGTGGACATCGGACGCTCCGGTCAAATTTCGGCCTCTGAAGTCCTGCGCGAGTTGGCAGGCCCTCTACATATCTGTTTGAGATCTTCCAGGACTTTATTAGCATCCTCTTTATCGAACCCATATTGCCCTGCATCTTTGATATCCCCATCTGACATTCGGTTTTCTCCCGTTGGTCTTTGCTGTTGAAATTTTCAATCCCATGTAAACATTATTCTATTGTTCTAAGATACCTATTAACTGTGGAAAAATACAATCCACTTTCTTTAACGATTTCTCCTGTGCATTTTTCCCATGCTTCGGCGTAGGCCTTTAGTTGTGGGGTGTAGTATTCGATCATTTGGTCGAGGTTTTCCTTAGCTGATTGGTCTGTTTTGTAGTCTACGATTACCCAGCCGTCTTGTTCTTTGAAGGATAGATCGATGATGCCTCTCTGGATGATGGGGGTTTGTATGCCGGAGTCGTCGGTGGTGGTTTGGGCGTATTGGAAGGGTACTTCGGTGAGTACGTGGTCGTTTGCTTGTGCGCGTTTCCAGATGTCGGATTGCATGACGGTGGTGACCGTATCGAGGGCGTCGTCCAGTCGTGATTGAGGGAGTCCTAGTTCGTTTAGTTGGCTGATGGCGAGTGGACGGATGTCGTGGTCTGGATGTTTCATCGCGCCTTCGAAGAGGATATGGAGCAGTGTTCCCCATTCGGTTCCGTGTTCGCCGTGGGATGCGGACTTGGGTGCAATTGAATCGGATAGCGCGATGTCTTTGGCACCGCCTCGTGAGTAGGTGGGAGTGAATAATGTATTGAGGGCTTGGGATTGAGTCTCTATCGAATTCGAGTATTCGTTGATATTGCAATCTACTGTTTCCTGTATAAGGACACTTGCTCTTTCGGGTTGCCGCAAGGGTGGTTGAGCGCGTAGGGCTTCGTCGAAAGTATGCCAGAAGTGTCCACGATTACTGCCAACCAAACTGGATACCACCAGATTCGAACCTGCTCGGGTCGCGGCTACGTACAGAAGACGAGTGGTTTCGGCATTTTGGAACGGCTCTTCGGTTTCTTGCGCCAATTCCCAATCATGAGGATGCGCCAACAAAGGACCAGAGGTAAAGGTACCTGACTCCCCGCGAATAGACATGAATCCCCGTGTGAGGGACGCTTCTGAACGATCTACATGCAAACTTACTTCGTGCTTTTTCTCGCCTTTCGTGTCGGCGAGAAACACGATGGATGCCTCAAGCCCTTTAACTTTGTGTAGATTCATGATGCGTACGACTGATTCGGGTGCTTGTCCGGCGATCATTCCGTCGTGGTCCAGTTCGCCCTCGGAGAGTTTCCGGATGAGTTCGGCGAGTCCCGCAACATCGTGAATCTGGGATTGCTCAGCACGAACGATCTCAATAACTTTTTCGAGACTTCCAGCGCGTATGTTGCCGGATTCTTTTGATGCGGCGAGAGCGAGTAATCCAGAATCCTGCACAATTCGTTCGAGTGCGGACACGTGTGGTAAATGACGCAACCATGTGGAGTATTGCTTGAGACGGCTGAAGGCATCCGTAAAACGTTCAGTATCTTCTGTCGTTAATTCTTCCGGTACCTGAGAGGTGTACTTGAAACGCCCGTTGGATTGCCTGAAACGGAATAGTAAGCGGTCACTAAACCCGAACAACTCGCCTCGCAGTAGATTGACCAATGCCACGGGGTCGTCTGCATGAACAACGCAATTCAACAGGGTATAAAGCAATGCAATTTCGCGTGTTTCGTTTAATACGGTTCCCCCCGTTACTTCGTGTGGAATGCCAAGGGCGCCTAATCGTTTAGCGTATTCATTCATATTCTTTTTGCCACGCGTAACAATCAGGAAATCACCGGGCTGGACTTGGGGCTTGGCTCCCTTTGCTTCTTCGTGGACTGAGTGGCTGACGGTCATGCCTTTCTCAAGTGCGCCGGCAATGGTATTGGTGATCGCATCGGCCTCGTAGCCGAGTGACAAGTAAGGTTTCTTGGAGTAATCTTCCGGGATGTCCAATCGTTGCACGCCATGGAAATCACCTTTTGTTCCATCTTGGCGTCCGTAATCAAATGGTACGTAAGCGGGTGCATGATTTGTAGCAGACTCAGGGAACCGTTCAGTAAATTCATCGTTAACCCATTTTAGAATTTCCGGACTTGTACGAAAATTGGCAGACAATTTAAGGATTTTTCCTCCACTTTGCTCAATGATTTCTTTGACACGGTTGTACGTGACGATATCGGCGCGTCTAAAGCGATAGATGGATTGTTTTGGATCGCCGACCACGAATAATGAACCCGGACGTGGAATGCATTGATCCCATTGCGTTTCCGATTCGTCGGTTGCAGTCAGAAACATCATGAGCTTGGCTTGGACGGGGTCGGTATCCTGAAACTCATCTATAAGCAGATGAGTGAAACGCTTTTTGAAATAGGCCCGGACATGGGGGCTATCACGGAGTACTTCCGAGGCCTTCATCAGCAAGTCTTGAAAGTTGAGTAATCCACGCCCGATTCGCATTTTGTCATATACATCCGTTGATGATTGTAGTACTCGAATGATAATGTTGTAACGTATTTCACGCCATTGGCTCAGGGCGGGTTTGATGGTCGAGGCATAGAAATCCTCCCACCGATCACGCTCGTCTTTACTGTTTTGTTTGTAGTCGCCCCATGGCTTCTGAGTAAGCATTTTGTCGGAGTATTTACAACCCTCCAGTATTTCCATCAGCACCAAGGGGTTCGACAAATCACGCTGACGCACGGTGCGTTCCAACTTACGATACTCTACAGAAAGTTTGTCCGATCCCGGATTCACTGGCAGCATGTATTCGATCTCACGAATATGATTCACGTACGCGTTCACAGCATCAGCAATCGCCATGAATGGTATAGACTTGGGTTTTTCGGATGGCCATGTCTCCACATCTGGATATAGCACGAATTTCTTAAATGCGTCGCCTAACTGCCCAATCGTTAGACCTACATCGGTCAATTCATCGAGGACACTATCTTGCTTTGTATAGGCTTCTGCCACGAACATGTCCCAAGCTTCTTCTTGTAACCGTTGATCGGCAACTTCGTCTATTTCTTCGAACGCGACACTTACTCCCGCTTCAATCGGGCGTTCACGAAGAATGCGCCCACAGAATGAATGGATGGTTCCAATGAAACATTGTTCAATGTTCTCCACAGCATTTCGTAACAGCCCGCGCTTTGATTCGGAGACTTCAGTCGATCGAGCACGGCTCATCAGTTCGGCGTGGAACCGCTCGCGCAACTCACTGGCGGACTTTTTAGTAAATGTCACAGCGGCTATTGTACTGATTTTACATTTATCTTCCAGGAGTAATGCCACCATACGACCTACCATACTGGTCGTTTTTCCCGTTCCGGCGGCGGCTTCGACAACAATGTTGCTATCCAAATCATTGAGTATATGATCGCGTTGTTCCTGATCGGCTGGTGTTGTCATTAGGTGCGTAACTCCCGGAATGGTGCAAGTGATTCGTTTGATTCGTCACCCATTTTTTCTTGTAGCCCATCAATTTCGGTATCCGACAATTCAGTGTGGTCACAAAAATGACAATCTTTACTGTCGTGCGAATGGGGAAAAGCTCCGTTACTAGCGAGCTCGCATAATTTATCCAAAATGGTTATGCCTTCGCTTAGCTCCAGCTTCGGCCAGGATATTCGCTCTCCTTTTCCTTTAATACTGGGGAAAAAATACCCGAAGCGCAGTAATTGAGCGTTGAGATCTATACTCGACTTCAGTGCCTGATCGGCCATCAGCATATAGAGTGTATTCTGAATTTTCCGCCCCTGCCGAAACGGGTCATCCTGTTTAAACTGGGATGTTCCACCGGTCTTATAATCCCATATTTCATATGTGTGGGCATCTTCATCTCCCACTTGGTCAATACGATCAATTTGCCCGCGCGCACGCATTTTCTTACCGCTTGGCAATTTCAATGTAACAGGTTCTCGGGAATCCAGAGGCGTACCAGGGCCGTCGCTGGGCATCCCTATGGCCGCTTCGAAATAGGTAGGCGTGCAGGATGACGTACATCGCTCCGTTTCGTCAATCAGGAAAGTATAGACTGCCCGTTGGAGAGCTCCGAGTTCGTGTCGATAAACACTTTCGGTTGGTGGCGGACACAGATTCACCCAGTGGTTTACGTGTTCATTGAGAATCTTGTGTATTCGCTCGCTGTCTCGTTCAATGTTGGGCAACAGATCCTCATCTCGGATTTCACGCATGTAGTCACGAAAAATATCGTGTAGCAGTGTTCCCGTGTCACTCGCCTCAAGCCACTTTGATGGGTTCACCTCGATGGTGTCTGGTGCATGTACGCGCAGCCCGTAGCGCATGAAAAATTGAAATGGACATTTCGCCAAGGTTTCCAGTGCGCTCGCCGAAACTGGACGACCATTCTCTGCGGTTGGACTTAGCAGCGGTCCTGCTTCTGGCACATATCCATCGAACTCTGAGAATTCTTTACTGCTTCGCATGGTAACTGCATGGCTACCATGAGCGAGGTTGGGAAACACTTCATGGACAAGTTCTTCAGAATTTGATATGGCTTCGGGACCACACAATCTCCATAGCCACCACTCGTCCCTGGTCAGATTAGCATTGGAATCCTGCGGGGCGAAGGTTTCCGCTGGTGCCAGCCATTCGGTCAAGGTTTCCACATCACCCTCTCGGGCACCGGAGATAATTCGATAAATTGATAGTAACGCTGGGCTGGGGTACGCGTCATGATCGGTGACGACATCTTGGCAGGAATAACTCAGGGTCAACGATCCGCGTAGCTGCGCTAACAGTTCTGTGAACGCTTTTCGCTTTTGTTTTATGCCACCCGAAGCAGTGGGAAGTCGGTTGGAGATGGCTGAACGTTCATGGTCGAGTAATAGTGGATCTTGTAACCCCGCACCGGGGAATCGGTTGTCGTTCAGGCCGACGATGAAAATATTCGCTCTGCCTGACTGCCCACCGCCTAACATTGGGGCGACGTGTAAGCACCCGGGACGAGGTCCTACCCCGGCGATGGTTGCGGTTTGCACCAAATCTTGTAACCAATCAAGCATAGAGCCGTGATCCGCATCTTGATCTGATTCTATAATGGTGTGAAGAGCTGAAATACTTTCGTTTAGACTCGTCCGCGCATAGTTATCGAAAGTGTTGTTGCCCTTTGCGTAACGATTGAGAAATTCTTGTGTTGCTTCTAATGATGTGGTCCCACCTAAGCCTACTGCCCGGCTCAATGCAAGGAACGGTAGAACTTCTTCCTTAATCTGGCAGAAGGAAGCATGTTTTCGTTCCATGCTTTTACGTTTACGTTCGATTTGCGCCTCGTCTTCGTCTTCAGAGTTCTTCGTATCTTCAATACGCCCTTCTAATTCTTTCAGTTTGCTATTGATTACAGATTCGTAACGGCTTTCGCCAAATCCTATGAATATTTCTCGTACCAACGCAGCCATGCGCGAAGTAGATAATTTTTGCCCGGATAGTTCAGGGAACTCAAGTAAGTCTTCTTGTAACAGTTGCACAAAGATGGTCTGAGGAAAATCATTGCGTACCCATTGAACGAGAAGAGCGAGTGCGCGGGCTGGGCGTGCGTATCGAGCAGGAACCCCTTGAGCAAAGGTTACGGGGATGTCATTGGTGGAACCCGTATCGTCTGTAAAGACGGTGTGCGCCGTTTCGAAAATCAAGGGCAGATAAGTCCCGGCTTCTGTATAGAGTAGCTCGACCGTATCGAGCGGAATACGCTGAGCCAGGCACCTGCGAAGCACGCCCCGCACTTCGTTTCGCTCGCCGAGGGCACGAAATATCTGCACAGTATCATCGTTCAACGGCTGGGGAGCAGTGTCCACAGCGTTTACCCAGCGCAATAAAGATAAGTCTGAGGATGCGTCTTGCACCGAGTCATCATCCGAGCCGTCAATGCGCAAGCTTGATTTGCGACTCTCTGGCCACGCGGCTAAGAACTGCTCTTCAAGCCATGTTGGATTGGAGTTTTCAGGTAGCAATAAATGCGGAAGCGAGTTCTCTTCACATGACTTTATTTCCTCTGTAGCCCAGATTAGTAACTGAGCAAAATCGGCCAGTAATTCCTCTCGAAGTTTTTCGTTCCATTTCCCAAGGAACAACTTAGTTTCACTAGCCTTAATCTCGCTTTCAAACTTCGTCGCATCAAGGTCATCAGGCTCGAGGCCCGCCAAACGTAGATCAACAATCAGTCTATACATGGTCGTAACGAGACCACTATATGGAGCAAGTGATAACAGATACCCGTTTTCTTCAACGGATAATTCACGAAAAAGCGAACCTATTAGATATTCGCCCCGCATCGCATTCATCACAGTTGCGCCTATAGCAGTGCGTCGTGACTCAGCAATTCGAATCACAAGTCCCGTCAACGTTGAAACTCTTACGTTTACCGGAGTCCCGCCTCCCATGGACACTCCGTCCAACCACTGATGCCCGATGCGAAGCGACGGGGCTAATAGAATTTTCTCGTCGAACACCCGTTGCTTGCACACTATATTGAGTGATTCATGTAATCGGTTCAATGCGAGCCCCCAATGTTAATGTTGAATACTTCCTGTAGCACCCATATATATTCTTATGTTAGCATTTCGTGTGCTGAATTTCTGTATCACCGACACACTTGAAAAACGTCCGCCTATCTGAGATTCGAGCGTAGGCGACTTTGAATTTAGATTGTAGTATGAAACTTTCTACTTCGGCGAAATTATCAACGACATCATCTCGCACAAGATGCACCATGTAGGAATTTCCTATACCCCTGTTCTCATACTTCTCGGCATCTTGCTGTAGGTGATCAAGTTTGTAGTCAAGCCCATCTCAATTGCTGCGAAAGGCCTAATTCTTCCCTGCCTAAATTCATCCAGGACAAGATCGAAGATTCGGATGGGTTCATGGCTGGCGCAGACAAAGTCCGGGGAACCTATTTTCATAGCCTCTTCGACAGCCCAAATTTCCGGCAGGCCTTTCTTCGATCCTTGAAATCGGACTACAAGGTGCCGCCCGACGACCCATCTGACCTGATATTTCAACTCAGAACAGCCAACCACACCGGTTAATTAGAAAAAATATCTTCTACGAATCCCTTTAATTCCGGCACCGTATAAGGTTTGGCCAGAAACGGAGCCGTCTGAAACGCAAGGGGGCCTCGATGCGGAATCTGGCGGGTGAAACCAGAGGTAAAAGCGACACGAACCTCGGGCTGAGAGTCGTGAAGACGCATAGCGAAATCAATCCCATCGATGCCAGGCATGGAAACGTCTATCAAGGCCAGAGATATGCCGGGCTTCAGTTGTCGCAAGCCATCAAAACCGGACAGAACGACACGGACCTCATATCCCAGCGCTTTCAGGATTTCACTGGTGGTTCTGGCTGCTGTTTCATTGTCGTCGACAATGAGAATGGAGTGGCTCATAGTTTGAAAATAAACAAGATGGTCCCCTCTGTAAGTGACCGGCATCACATTTTCTTCTCCACCGTCTCTAAATCTTGTTTTTTCTGAGTTTTTTTAAGACTTTCCCCCATACAGCCTATCATCTATCATCGGGAAGAAAAAAAAGAAGTTGAGAAAAGACATAAATGAACCTATTTTAAATAATGATGTTTCGCCGGCCTGCATATAACCGGCTTTCCGTATCCCATCTGATGAGAGGCATTGTTCCATGTCAAATAATAATAAATTCGATGTGGATCTGGAATTGTTGAAAAAATACAATCGTCCCGGTCCCCGTTATACCAGTTACCCCACGGCGCCCCATTTCCATGACGCGTTTACCTCAGAGGACTTTTACCAGGCGATTGTCGCCGCCAATCAGGGGGATCATCTTTCGGATGTATCGCTGTATTTCCATTTTCCATTCTGCCGAACGATGTGTTATTTTTGCGCCTGTAATGTAATCATTACTAATAATGCCGGGCGCATTCAACGCTATCTGGATTATCTGAAAAAAGAAATCGACCTGACGAGCAAATTGATCAACCCGGCTCGAAAGGTGGTACAGATGCATTGGGGAGGTGGTACGCCGAACTATCTGACGCCGGATCAGATCGCTGATATTTCTGGATACATCAAAGCGCGTTTCAACTTCTCCGATACCGCAGAGATAAGCATGGAAATAGATCCCCGGACCATAACCCCGGAACATCTGCCCGCTATCCATGAAACCGGTTTTAACCGGGTGAGCTTCGGCGTACAGGATTTTAATCCCAAGGTGCAGGAGGTCATAAACCGGGTCCAGACAGATGAGCAGAATACTTACATCATCCGGGAAAGCCGGCGATTAGGTTTCGATTCGGTCAATATGGATCTGATATACGGCCTGCCGTATCAAACCGTTGCATCGTATGAAAAGACCCTGGATAGAGTGATCGAATTATCACCGGATCGGCTGGCGGTGTTTAACTATGCCCATGTGCCCTGGTTGAAGAAGCATCAGCAGCTTCTGCCCCAGGAGGCCATGCCGGACACGTCCGAGCGCTTGAGTATACTGAAGCAGTTGATCGAACGCCTGACCGACGCCGGTTATGTGTATATCGGTATGGACCACTTCGCCAAACCCGACGACGATCTGACCAGGGCGCTGGAACAGAAAAGCCTGTACCGCAATTTCATGGGCTACAGCACCTATGCCGACGCCGAGGTCTATGCGATGGGCGTAACCTCCATCAGCCAGCTCCACAACGTGTATGCACAGAACGTGAAGGTCAACAAAGCGTACGAGCAGCGGCTCGATGAGGGGGTCATGCCTGCCCTGATTGGACTCGAATTGAATGATGATGACAAATTGCGTCGCTATGTCATTACCGAAATCATGTGCAACAGCCGGGTTTTAAAAGAGGACGTGCAACAACGGTTCAAGATCGATTTTGATACCTACTTTCAGGATGCCCTTTCTCAGTTGGAGCCATTAAACGAGGACGGATTGGTATCTGTCCTCCCCGATCGCATTCAGGTGCATGATGCCGGTCGGCTGGTGGTTCGCAATATCGCCATGGCATTTGACGCGTATCTGCAGGCCGACCAGCAGGGTAAAGAGCCGAGATATTCCCGCACCGTGTAACATCATCAGCTCGTGGACCGCATGGATAATCAGGTCAGGACAGAGGTCGCCATTATCGGGGCAGGCATATCCGGGTTGACCGCCGGCCATTTTCTGAAGCAGCAAGGCAGAGATATCTGTATCCTTGAGAAAAGCGGTCGTATCGGTGGTGCGATTCGTAGTGAACGAAGAGATGGCTTTCTGATTGAATTCGGTCCCAATAGCATCCTGGATACCACCCCCCTGCTTCACGACATGTTTTCCAGGTTGAACATTAATAACGACCTGGAATACGCGAACGACACGTCAAAAAACCGGTATATTGTCCGCCATGGCCGGCTCAATCCCTTGCCTGCGTCGCCGCTGGCGTTTCTGCGGTCCAGGCTGTTTTCAACCTCTGCCAAGCTCCGTTTACTTAAGGAACCGTTTATCGCCCCGGCCGATCCGGATGTGGACGAGTCCCTGGCGGATTTTGTACAGCGCCGGCTGGGCAGGGAATTCCTGGATTATGCCATCAACCCATTTGTAGCGGGGGTCTATGCCGGCAAACCGGAAGCCCTCAGCGTACGCAGCGCACTGACCAAACTCCATCAGATGGAGCAGGAGTATGGCAGTCTGATTAAAGGCGCCATACTGGGGGCCAGAAAACGGCGAAAGTCCACAGAAACCTCTAAATCAAAGGCCCCCCTGTTTTCTTTCCGCGATGGGTTGCAAACCCTGGTGGACGCACTGGGTCGTGATCTGGATGGGAACATTTTCACCGGGAGGGAGATCCGCGCCATTCGCCGCCGAGAGGCCACATTTGAAATAGAGGGTGATACGGATGGTCGTGCGTTTCAACTGACGGCCGATGCGCTTTTGATCACCGTGCCGGCGCATGTCTATCCCGACCTGCCGCTCGATTTCCAGACTTCACTCGTTGCCCCCCTTCAACAGATTTATTATCCCCCCGTTACCATGGTTTACTTCGGATTTAAATCCAGGCCGTCCGGTGTGCCATTAGACGGTTTCGGATTTCTGGTGCCGGAAAAAGAAAACCGGCAGATACTCGGCACCGTCTGGAGTTCCTCGATATTTTCCAACCGGACGCCGGACCAGGGTGTTGCCCTCACCACATTTGTGGGCGGAAGCCGGCAACCGGAGAATGCCCTGTTGCCCGAAGACCAGCTGATTGAACTGGTACGACGCGATATTGAGGATATAATGGGTATCCGGACTAGCCCGGACCTGATCGCGGTCAAATCCTGGAAAAAAGCCATTCCTCAGTACCATATCGGCCACCGGGAGATCATCGCGCAGATCGAACAATTTGAACAAGCGCATCCGGGTGTATTCATCTCCGGAAATTTCCGGGGTGGGATTTCTGTGGCGGATTGTGTGAAACAATCACACTTGATGAGTGGCCACATCCACACCTACCTGACCGAAGCACAAGGATGAGAGCATATATGTCCGATCATCAGCCTGCCTTGAAACGCGCCGTGTTGCTGGTCAATTTAGGATCACCGGATTCCACAGAGACATCGGATGTTCGGAAATACCTGCGTGAGTTTTTGATGGACGCCCGGGTGCTGGATGCGCCTTACCTGATACGAAAATTCATCGTAGAAGTATGCATCTTACCGTTTCGTCCAGAAAAATCAGCACACGCCTATCGACAGATCTGGTGGGAAGAAGGCTCGCCGCTGATCGAGATAAGCCGGCGTCTGCACACCGGCGTGCAGGAGCAGCTCGATATGCCGGTCGAGTTGGCCATGAGATACGGCCATCCTTCTATCGAATCCCGCCTCCGTGATCTGATCCATAAAGAGAAGGATCTCGATGAGATTTATTTGATTCCGCTCTATCCCCACTATGCCATGGCCTCATTTGAAACCGCGGTGGTGGAGGTACAGCGGGCTTTGAAGAAGCTTCAATCCGCCATCCGGTTAACTGTACATCCTCCGTTCTACGATGCATCCAATTATATCCAGGTTCTGGTGGAAAGCGCCCGGCCCTATCTGGAGCAGGACTTTGACTTCTTGCTTTTCAGCTATCACGGGATGCCCGAGCGCCATTGCCGGAAAACCGATCCCACCGGTAATCACTGCTTGCAGGTCGATGACTGCTGCCGTGTGCCTTCGGTGGCACACGAGACGTGTTACCGGCATCAGGTGTTTCGCACGACAGAAGAATTCGTCCGGGCCGCTGGGATTCCGGAGGAGAAATACGCGATCTCCTTTCAATCAAGGCTCGGCGTGGATAGCTGGCTGAAACCGTCGACAACCGAAGAGATCATTCGCCTGGCGGAGGCGGGCGTAAAAAAAATGCTGGTTATCTGCCCGGCTTTCGTGTCCGACTGTCTGGAAACGCTTGAGGAGATCGGGCTTCGTGAGAGAGCCGCCTTTCTGGATGCCGGCGGCGAATCCCTCCAGCTTATTCCCTGCCTCAATGATCATCCCGACTGGGTTAAGGTATTGGCTCGATGGTGCGTTGGTGATGATTAAGAAGGGGATTTGCACAAAACCATTGGTGATTGGAGGGTTATTAACCTGGACAGCCGGTTAATTGATATCACAACCTTTTAATATGGGAGAACGTAATCAGTGGACTCATCATCTCTGCTTTCTGATGAACAAATTGAACATTTCAAAACACATGGCTATCTGGTCCTGAAAAATCTGTTCGATAAGGCATCCCTCGATAATTGGCGAGAGCAAATATGGCGTAAATTGGGATCAGACCTTGAGACACCTGAGACCTGGCCCGAAGACGACAGCAGTATTCATCGTTATGAGTACGACCCCCCCGAATCGGCATTTTGGCGACATCCGACCCTTTGCTCCATTGTGGAACAATTAGGCGGCGGCGCGTTTATTTATGGCCATGGAACACCCAAAATCAAATGGCCTGATCCGAATCAAGCCTGGGAAATGCCTCAGACCGGTCACATCGATGGTTATGGCGGTCGTTGGCTTCCGCTCATGCTCGGAGCAACAGCATATCTGTACGATGTAGAACCTCGAGGCGGCGCATTCACTTACTGGCCGGACAGTCATCATACGGCCCACAGATATTTCCTGGAACACCCTTCGCATCTGGACGGCAGTTTTCTCGATGCGGAAGGATTCACCTGGGATGTCTTCTGTGACAATCCGGCCACGGGCGGCACGGCGTTTACAGCAAAAGCCGGAGATTTGCTCCTCTGGCATGCTTTTCTCTTCCATAACGGTTCTCTCAATGTAAGGCCCTCACCTCGCGTCGCCATGATCGCCCGTTTTGATCATCAGGATAGATATAATACGGCTTTCCGGTATGATGTTCCGGAAGACCTTTGGAAATACTGGGGTATATAACCTACTAATGTTGAACCAGGCCGTGTATTTGAAGTCGCTCCAACAGACATTAAGTTGCTCCGGCAGAAACTTAATAACTGATGTTACGCAAAAGGCTGCGTAACATCAGTTATTAAATCACAGTCGGAATTTGCGTTTATGAATGTAACGACTTCTAAGAGGGATCCAGCGAGCGCTGAGCGGTTCAACAATTGGTATTACTCAATCGTCTGTCAGCACCAGAGGAGTAACGTGAGAAAGATTAAGTATGATGACTTGCACTTTGATGAAGACGACGTCGAAGAGGTCGCCTATTACGAGGGTAAGGCTTTTACCGGGCTGGCCTAGGTGGGAAAATGATCAGCTTGAAAGAAAAGAACGATGTACAGCCTCTCCGCCCCCATTGCTCCGAGCCACTCGACGAGATGTGGTTCCGTGAGTTGAGCGGCTTGCTTGGCAAGCGCTATGTCTACTTCTACGCCAGGTGCCGCAAAGTTCTCGGAATTTCCCATCGCAAGGGGTTCTTCATGGGATAGGAAAGGTCAGGTACCAGTGCCGGAACATCACCGATTTCTAAAATTCATTCTGCCTGCAAAAGCGTTTGAAGCAGTCAAAGCGGGTACAAAAGAATGGTTGATTGAATGTCGATCCAGCGGCTACAAACGAGATATATGGGATGAGGGAGGCACACGTTACAAAGCAAAAGGAGAGCCCGTATCTCTTGGTAAGTGTTCAAAGTGTGATAAAAAAACCTGGCAGAAAGCACGGAAGAAAAGTGATGAAGAAAAACAACAACTTTGATTGGAGTTGTCCCGCGAGAAAAAAGGAACATGACACCGACCTTACCAGACAACAGAATTATCGACTGCAGACCGAGTCTTACCGGTAAAATCGCCTTTGTCACCGGCGGCATTGGCGGCATTGGGCGTGAGTGTGTCCAAACACTGGTGGCACACGGCGCACACGTCGCCTTCACCTATACCGAGGGGAATAAACCGGCCGAGGAAGCTGAGATGCTGGTTGCCGAAAATCCGGACCAGGTCTCCGCCCACCTGCTTGATCTGCGCTCTTTGACCTCTATCCAGCACTCTATGGGACAAGCCATGGAGCACTGGCAACGGCTTGACATTCTCATCAATAACGCGGCCGTCGGATCTGCCACAGTCGCCAGCTATGCCAGTGAGGCCGCCGAACAAGACTCGGCTATGTTCATGATCAATGCAGACGGCACGCTGAAAGTTTGCCAGACTTTTCTTGCCCTTATGCAACACGCCATCAAAACCGATCCCCTGAAGATTATCAACCTCAGCTCGGTGGGTGGTGGTATCCAGGCCTTTCCCGGTTTTCGGTTGTCGGATGGCATGAGCAAGGCAGCGGTGGCGTTTCTAACCCGCCAACTGGCAGCAGAACTGACAGATACGCTGGTTGACGTCTTCGCCGTTTGTCCCGGAGCCACGAATACGGCGATGTTCCAGGCCAGTACGCTCAGCCAGATGACATCAACACAACAGCAGGCGTTCACTGCATCGCTGCCTAAAGGGCGGCTCATCGACCCCGGCGAAATGGCCGACATCATCGTCTTCCTGGCCTCGGCCTATTCCACGCCGCTTCACGGAGCGGTTATTGATGCCTCCATGGGCCTGGGCGTGCGGCCGGGGTTAATCACCGAGCGTGGAAAGGAATAAATGCTATGAATACACAGGACATTCTCGATCATATGATATCGAACAGCTCATGGGTAAACCCTGAAAAGACCGTAGACACCATAAAATATGGCGATGGGAAGAAGGCGATTAAAAAAGTGGCGGTCTGCTGGTATCCTTCCATTAAGACGATTCAATCAGCGATTGATACAAAGTGTGACCTTCTGATAACCCATGAGCCTACATGGTGGGATCATTTTGATAACCCCGGTGGATGGCGAGAAAAAGGACCGGGGTTGAAAAAAACACACCTGCTTGAATCGTCAGGACTCGTGGTGGCACGATTACATGATACCTGGGACAATTGGCCTCAAATAGGCATTCGGGACACCTTCGCCAAAGGACTTGGTCTGGATACATTCCTTGCAGAAGACAAAACACGTTGGCACGGGATGTATGAAATTCCGGAACAAACCTTGTCGTCATTCGCAAAATACGTGGCCAGAAAAGTCACGCCATTAGGACAAGATGCGGTTCAGGTCATCGGCGATCCTTACATGATCGTCCATCGTCCATCCATTGGAGTCGGATGTGGAGGCCCTCATGAAGATATGATTGAACTTGGCAGCGATGTCCTTATCATGTGTTTTGATGGAGCGTCCTATTGGAGTGCGCGAGAGCGTTTTGCAGAACAGGGCGTCGGAGTCATAACGCTTGAACATGGAACCACAGAAATGTGGGGCATGGAATCAATGGCTGAATATATTCAAAATACATGGCTCGAGCTGGATGTCCATTATCTCGACAAGCATTGGAAAGCATGGCATGCAAATGCAGATTGATACAGGGGACGCCGTACAACCCACAACTGTATGTCACGAAGATCAGGGGCGTCCAGGCATTTCTATGGTGAGATATACTGTGATGCGTCCCATCGTATCGCCGCCTCGTATCCGTAGATTCTGTTTCTACCGAACGGGCGTTGGTTATGTGTCCTGGGATGCTGGTCATCTATATGTGCCGCTGTCCCGATCCGACAGACCTCTATGCCCTCCTCTCTCCGAAGACCAGGGCGCAACCTGGTCCACGCCCGTCTGCCTCCGCGATGATACCCTTCGCGCCGGTCCGACCGGCGTCATCGACGGCGACTATCCCGTAGCTGTCCAGATGGCCGACAACCGGATTTCCACGTCATACTACTGGCAGCATGATGACCTGGATATGCCGTGGGACGGCGGTCGGAAATATATAGCAGGCACATTTTTCAGGGTGGGATAGAATGGAGCCGGGACGGCGAAAACGGCTCGATTTTCACGGTTCGGGCTGTCTGCATCTTTTTTGGTGTATTAGTGGTAGGGCCGACTTAGCCGATCGCACCACAACTTCAAACGTTCGATTGCCTAAATAACGATGTGCCGTTAACATGAATACAGGAAAGATTATAGGCCATCATACTAATTTCAAGGTTTATGAGCTATGACTGAATCGACACTTTCCGATATTGCGAAAGAACTTGAGCAGGCCAGAGATCGCCTTCTGGACTTGACGATGCGAAATCGCATGTTGAACTTCCGGCCGACGAAGCTCAGTACGATCCGCGTGGTCGATGAACGTCCATGCGAAATCTATGATAGATTGGTGCTTAAGGAACATCTAATGAAATTCCAGGCCAAACCCGAAGAGAAGCGTTCCCCCAAGGGTCTGAGTCCTGGAGAACCACAAGGTGAACAAGACGATGAATCCTGGAACTTTGATACGTCGAAAATACCGAAGGAGCATACGGATCGGTTTCTTCAGACCGAGTTGACGGTCTCGGAACTGGAGCGACGCCTGAAATCCATTTATCAAAGATCGTTCACCGTCTTTGAAGAGCAGGGCTACACCGTCTCGTTTCTATCTCTGGGCTTTCTGGAATGGAAAGAATCGCCTGATTCAGAAGAATTACGGAAAGCGCCTCTGATCCTCATTCCCGTCGAGATTGAGAGAAAGCGTGTCGCAACCGCTTATACAATCAAATGGACCGGTGAAGATATTTATACGAATGTATCTCTTCAGTCCAAACTTGCCGAACAGGGCATATCTCTGCCGGAATTTGAGATGCCGGAGAGTAAAGAAGCGATCGACACATACGCAAAGAGGATCGGAAATTTGATTCCCAGGCAAAAGGCTTGGAGAATCACGCAAGGGATATACCTTGGCTTCTTCAGCTTTACCAAATTTGTCATGTATCGTGATCTTAATCCCGACAGTTGGCCTCCAGGAAAACAACCCGCCTCACATCCACTTATCCGATCGTTGTTCGTACCCGATGAAAAGGTAGCGGAAGGGGAAGACTTTTTTCAGGACGAGCGGAAGATTAGTCAGCTTAGTATCAGGAATCAGTTTCTCGTCATGGATGCAGATGCCTCCCAGGTGGCCGTGATCGAAGCGGTTAAGGCAGGCCGAAATCTGGTTGTCGAAGGACCACCCGGTACGGGCAAATCACAAACCATTACGAATCTTATAGCGGAACTGCTTTCTCATGAGAAGTCTGTCCTGTTCGTTAGTGAAAAGATGGCCGCGCTTGAAGTGGTAAAAAAACGTCTCGTCCTTTGTGGGCTCGGGGAAGCGTGTCTTGAATTACACAGTCGTTATACCAAGAAACGGGCATTCCTCAATGAGATTAAAAGTGCGATCGAGGCAACACACGAGGGTGTGAGATCACTGACTGAAGACTTTGAAGAACATGACCGGCTGAGCCACGTTCTCAATAGTTATGTGAACGCGATTAAACAACCCCTTATTTTAGACAGATCTCCTTATGAATTTCTGGGTATAAGAGAACGCATACAGAGTTTTTTTGACAAACGTTCAAAATCATTAATCCGCGTCCCGATAGGTAGTCCGGAGAGCTGGTCGTCAGAAAAATATAATGAAATTATTGCGCACCTGCGCGATCTCTCAGAAACGTTACCTGTCGTGTCCCCGTTACACCTTCATGCTTGGCGTGCGTGCGCTCCCGAGGCACTCAACCAGTTCGATGTTGACGAAATCATAGAGATTATTTCTATGTTTTTGGCAGAACTGGGTAAACTCGAGACACGGCTAAAACAACTAGATGCATGGAGTGCAACCGGTCATCCCGAGACACAGAAGGGAACGGAAGCGGCAATCAAAGCAGGTCACTTAATGGCTCGAGGCCTCCCCATACCTCGTAAGGTGCTGATGAACATCGAATGGGATGACTTCAGTCCGATTGCAGCACAATTGATCAAACATATTCAAACTGTCCAGGATACGAAGACATATTTTGTAAGCATTTTATCGTCAGATGTTCACACCTTTGATTTCAAGTCATTAGTATATCGCATCGACACACTTCAGGAGGAATTCAGATCTCTTACTGATCAACTGAAGGATTTGGAACGTCTCTGTGCCACAGGCGACCATGTTGACTTGAAGCACGCTGATACGAGCCTGATAGCCGCAAGAATTATAGCGGAAAGTAAACCGATTGAGTCTGAAGTATTGCGTAATAGTGCCTGGAACAAAAAAAACACAGAAGCCGAGCACCTGATCGAGTCTGTCAAACATTTGCAGGTTGAATTGAAAGATCTTTCGAGTTTTATGTCTCAACAGGCATTTACGCCCGAAATTCATGAACTGCATGTACAACTATCAGAAAAATCTCAAGGGTTTTTTCGATATTTCTCACCTGAGTTCTGGCGACTCAAAAAATCTGCCCGCGGATTTTATACGGACACCACGAAACGATCGGTCTCTGTCATGCTGGGAGACTTTGATCGGCTGGTTCTGTGTCTCAATCTTCGCGATGATGTTGCTAAAAGGGAAGATGAAGGCTACAGACTTTTCGGGCGGTACTGGAAGGGGGAGAAAAGTCATATTGATGACCTGGAATTCCTGGCGACGTGGATCGTATCGTTTCGTCAGTATCTTATACAGGGCCATCTGACCAAACACGCTGTTGAGCTGGTAGAATCAGGCATTGACGTGATACAGGTAATGGACGCCATTCGAGGATTGGAAGCGCAACGGAAAACTATAGACACTCTGTTGAGGAATTTTGTCGTCGCTATAGGAATCGATTTAAATACAGTGTTCACCGAGACGATTCATATTTCGTTCAGTGAATGGGAAAGCCGTCTCAGATCATGGAAGGATTCTATAACCCGGCTTGCCCGATGGTCACAATGGATGATCGAGGAACAGGGAACTGGACCACCCACATCAAAACCGTTACTGGAGGCTTTCTACCGATCCAGTCCGTCTTCTGTGTTATCACAATTCGAGGTTGATTCTGAAAAAATTAGAACCGGTCTCAAATTAATAGATGAAATCCAGGCGAATAATGACAATGGTAAAGCCTTGTTCGGTTCATATTGGCAGGCAGAGTACAGCGCCCCTTCGCGGTTACAGGAGATCGGAGAATGGATCGTAGTATTCAGAAACATGTTGAGTAAAGGGCATCTCAGTGACAAGGCATTAGAGATTGCAGAACAGAAAGACGAACGTACAAATATCACAGACGCAGTGCAGGCAGTTCAAACCCAACTGAATCAAATCACGGAATGTTATAAAACACTCACTACAAGGCTCAAATTTGATCATACAGTCGCCTTTTCGCATAAACCGCCCCTTGTCTCTTTCACCGATTGGAAACGTTTGATTCAGCAATGGCTGGACAATAGACATAAACTCCTTGACTGGGCCCAGTGGATTTCAATTAAAGATACCGCCACCAGCACAAATGCTGCACCTCTGATTCCGCTTATCGAAGAAGGCCGCTTTACTCCTGATGAAGTAATCCCTACTTTTGAAGGCAACATAGCGGAAGCAGCTTTGAAATTAGCCTTTACACAAAGGCCTGAACTCGGAAATTTTATGGGTAAGGTCCATGAAAAGAACATCTTGAATTTTAAAGCGATAGACGAAAAGATCATTCAATTGAACCGTCGACGCATCGCACATGCCCTGTACGAGATCCGTCCCAAGATCAGTGGAGGTGTATCGAAGGACTCTGAAGTAGGTATTCTCTCAGGACAGATCAACCGAAAACGTGGTATTATGTCCATCCGGCAACTGATGAAAAATGTTGGCACATTGATCCAGAAGATAAAACCGTGTATGATGATGAGCCCACTGTCGGTAGCTCAGTTCTTAAATCCTTCTTTAAAACCGTTTGATGTGATCATTTTCGATGAGGCCAGCCAGGTTCGGCCGGAAGATGCGCTTGGTGCTTTACTGCGGGGACAGCAATTGGTCGTTATGGGTGATACACGCCAGTTACCACCAACAACGTTTTTTGATAGACTCCTCCTGGAAGATACCAGTGAAGAAGAAGATGAGGATGACATGGGCGTAACCCGCATTGTGGACGTCGAAAGCATCCTGCATCAATGCAAACGCAGTTATCCTGCGAAGATGCTACACTGGCACTACCGTAGTCGTCACGAATCTCTGATCGCCGTCAGCAATCAGGAGTTTTATGACAATAAGATGCTCGTATATCCATCCTCCGCTGATAAGATATCATATCTTGGGCTGGAACTCAAACATACACCGGGAGCGACCTACGATCGGGGGCGATCTTCGACAAATCGCGATGAAGCAAAAGCAGTTATCAGAGCAGCATTCGAACACTACCGGGAATTCCCCGAGAAGAGTCTTGGTATCGGTACATTCAGCATGAAACAACAACAGGCTATACTGGATGAACAGGAACGAATGCTTCGTGTACACCCTGAAATGGAGGATTTATTCAGTACAGACCGACATGAACATTTTTTCGTGAAGAACCTTGAGACCATTCAAGGGGATGAACGCGATGTCATTTTTATCAGTGTCGGGTATGGATTTGATCAGACCGGTGGACGATTGAAAAAACAATTTGGACCGTTAAATATGGAAGGCGGAGAAAGACGACTTAATGTACTAATAACACGTTCCCGAGAAAGATGTGTGGTGTTCAGTAATTTTCGAGCTCAGGATCTAATGACTGAACATACCGACGCTTTCGGTGTACGTGCCCTGAAGATTTTTCTGGATTATGCTGAAAACCGTAACCTACGAAGCATTACCGAATCAGGCGCGGACACTGACGCCCCATTCGAAGACGCCGTATACGATTTCCTGACCACTCAGGGGCATATTGTTCGCAAACAGGTTGGATGCGCTGGATTTCGTCTTGATCTGGCAATTGTCGATCCGGATGCCCCAGGACGATATATTTTAGGTATTGAGTGTGATGGTGCTATGTACCATTCCTCACCCGTAGCCCGGGATCGAGACCGATTAAGGCATCAAATTCTGGAAAACCTGGGATGGCGTATCCATCGTATCTGGTCTACGGACTGGTATCGCAATCGGCCCGATACCAGAATACGGCTCCTCAGGGCTATTGAATCTTCCAAAACAACAAGTTCACCAATTCCAAATACAAAAAAGTCAGAATCTATTATAGTTTCTACACTGCAGCCTTCCGAAATTTGGAACAAAGTAGAGCCTGAAGCGCTGTCAACTCCGGAAACTTTATCTCTTGAAGATCAAATTCCGGAATACACTACGTGTCACAATATCGGTATTGTGCAGCGAGGTGAGCTGCATGAACTATGGACAAGTAAAATGGCAGAAGCTATAGTGAATATTGTTAAAGTTGAGTATCCGGTTCACTTTGACGAAATCATCCGGCGCCTTCGTACTGCGTGGGGGCTCGGACGCGCAGCAGGGCGAATTAAATCGGCTGTCAAAACCGCTATAGAGTATGCTCAATCAAATAGGTTAATAAGAAAACAAGGTGACTTTATATGGATTACTGGAGGTACAAAAGCGGCAGTTAGACGACGTACCGAGAATCCTTCTCCTAAGATCGAACAGATCTGTAAAGAAGAAATTTCAGCTGCCTTGATCATGGTTTTGCAAGCCCAATTTGCCACTCAAATCGATGATTTGATTAGGCAAACGGCACGGTTATTCGGATTTCAGGCTGTCTATAAACCCACTGCACAACGTATCAAGTCAGTTATCCAGAATCATCTGAAAACAGGTAAGTTTAAACAGCGCGAGAATGGGATGATCGAAGTGGCAACTAATTCGTGAGTGATGCCAAGGCAAATCGAACCACTGCCAGGAACAGACCTGGCAGATCAGGCGATTATCGTCAGGTATTTGCATGAATAATGGATGTAAAGAAAGTTGTATGTAAACGCTACGGGATATGCAACCCCACCATGACAATATACCGTTCGAGGAAAACGCTATCTGAGCAAACTCCCAACAATGCCTATGGCATACCAATTACAGATAAAGAAATGCATATGTTTATGAGAATATTTGAGCTTACTGAAGCCGATTGGTTCCAAGAAAGTATAGGCGGCCGGATCGTAAACGATATTCTCAGTGAGACGTATTCTGCCAATAGCCCTATTTAAATAAATCCTAGTGCATCGCGGCGTAGATTTTTTCCCTTGTATCTTCAAAAGTTGTCCTGCTGCCCATCAGGGGGCCTGTTTTGGGTGAACGACGGAACAGGATGGTGAACGGCGGATTTTGTGGGGTGATCCAATCGACGGATGGGCTGCTCGTCTCAAGCCTTGATTTCTTCGAGGGTTTCACAGCCTAATTGAATCATGGCGTTTTTTAACTCGGTCGACAAAATTTCGACCGTATGATCCCCGCCGTATATACCTAAGGCCGCCACGCCGAAGATAAAAGGCCGGCCGAGTAAAACAAAATCAGCGCCCAGCGCCAATGCCCGGAGGATATCAAGACCCGATCGAACGCCGCTGTCAAATAAGATGGGGATTCTTCCGTTCACCTGACGTACAACGGCAGGTAGTAATTCAATGGCGGCAGGTGTCCCATCGAACTGGCGCGCGCCGTGGTTCGACACCTGGATACCGTCGACACCTATCTGTATGGCCTGTTCCGCATCGTCTGGATGATGTACGCCCTTTAAAATCAGCGGCCCCTGCCATGCCTCCCGCAAGTCTTTCAGATAATCCCAGGAAAGAGTGCCGCCTATTTTTCGTCCCACAAAATTGGCGATGTCCCTCATCTTTTTCGAACCGGCGTATTTTTCCATGGTCCTCAACCGGGGTAACCCGCATTTCAGGGTATGATAGGTCCAAACAGGATGAATGAGCGCTTCGTAAACAAAACCAGGCGTAATACGCAGCGGCACGACCAGGCCGGCACGTAGCGCCCTTTCCCGGCGGCTGGGCGTGGGGACGTCGGCCGTGACCACCAGAACCCTGAACCCCGCATCATGGGCTCGTTTCAGTAGATCGGCTCTTATATCCACCTCCCGAGGGGGATAAAGCTGAAACCATCCCATATCACCTGCAATGGGTCCGATGGTCTCCGGCGTTTGCGTCGCCACGGTGCTTAAACTGTAGGGAATCTTGTATTTAGCCGCCGTTTCAGCCAATATGCATTCCGCGCGTGGCCACATCAAACCGGACAGGCCCACAGGCGCCACGCCAAAAGGCGCCTCATAACTCTGGCCGAATAAGGTCGTGGTTATATCAGGGTTGAGATCCCCTTTTAAAAGCTTTGGCACCAGCGTCACTTCGGCCATCTTTTCCAGGTTTCTTGATACCGCCCGTTCATCCCCGGTACCGCAATCCAGGTACTCCCAGGCCACATGCGGAATTCTTTTTTTCGCTCGCTTCTGTAAATCAATGATTGATGGAAAGCGTTGCATTCGTTTTATTGAAGTGTTTTTACCCATATTTTAGACTCCATGACCGATCGGTTGTTGACAACCATAAAAAAGCAAAACGTCCTGTCGTCGTCAAGGGTGCTATCCATAAGGAACACGATGAAAGACCATTTTATCCCCGGACTGAAAGCGGCGGAACTGTTTTATCACGAAGTGGTGCACCCTATCCTCGATGAACATTTTCCAGGCCTGAAACATGCGGCAGGCAAGCTGCATCGAGGGTCTGATGTCCTTGGATTCGATACCCCGCATTCCATGGACCATGACTGGGGACCATCGAAATTGGATCTGTTTCTCGAAGAAGAGGCGTGCGATCAATCAGGCCAGAAAATTGCGGCGGTGATGACCGACTCGTTGCCTCATGAGTTTCATGATCTGCCTGTCGATTTCGAAGACCCCGGCATAGATGGCGGGACCATTAAATTTGTGGCGGCAGGACCGGTTTCGCACCAGATCAAGGTAACCACTGTCCGCCGCTTTTTTGAAGATTATATCGGTTTACATCCTCTGGACGGCCTGGAAGCTGTCGACTGGTTACTCATTACGCCGCAATTTTTCCGTACGATTGCCTCAGGTAAAATATATCACGACGGCCTGAATGAACTAACGCAAGCTCGGGATACGCTCGCCTGGTATCCGCACGAGATCTGGTTGTACCTGATGGCCTGTCAGTGGCGAAAAATCGACCAGGAAGAGCCGTTCATGGCCCGTTGCGGAGATGTCGGCGACGATCTCGGATCACGACTGATTGCCGCCCGATTGATCGAAGAGCTGATGCGATTGTGTTTCCTCATGGAAAAACAGTACTGGCCGTATGCCAAATGGTTCGGTACGGCCTTTTCAAAATTGAAATGTGCGGAGCAACTTACGCCGATTTTCAATACCGTGCACAGTGCCAAAAACTGGCGGGAACGTGAGAACGATCTGTCCATCGCCTATCTCCAGGTGGCCCATATGCATAACGAACTGGCCGTCACGAACCAGGTCAAACCGCAAATAAGCGATTTTCATACCAGACCCTATCGAGTACCCCAATCCAGCCGGTTTGTCGATGCACTTTACG
>Ga0066376_10001346_pt1 | contig 23857 bp, 19 predicted proteins | sample Knorr_S15_td_Bot_FD_77009 | JGI IMG/M metagenome (GOLD analysis project Ga0066376, IMG submission 77009) | Marine microbial communities from Southern Atlantic Ocean transect - Knorr_S15_td_Bottom_ad_5009_LV_A | ecosystem: Environmental > Aquatic > Marine > Oceanic | place: Southern Atlantic...
ACGTTCAAACTGATCTTGAGCGCCAAGCGCAAATGGCGGAAGCTGGACGGGTCAAGCCAACTCGCCGAACTCATCGAAGGAGTACCGTTCAAGGACGGGATCAAGCAAATCAAACACGCCGCATGATAGCGCCGTCACCAACTTTCGGCCATAGCTCGCACGTCTTTATTGTGCATTGCTTGACTTTCCAAAAATATCCACGATAATCCATGAAATTCCATAAAATACCATATGCGTCCGGTTGGTGCCGCATGTGAACCGGGCCGCGCCACCGTTAATTTTAGCATGAAACCCGGATGAGAGGGCGCGGAAATCGGGAATGGCGATCGTGATGTTGTTGTTTACCGGAGAGCATACGAACAAGGTTGACAGGAAGGGGCGCGTTTCCCTGCCGGCTGATTTTCGCGCCGAACTTCCCGATGGCGACGACCGGTTCATTTACGTCTATCCCGCTCCCCGCAAGGCATTCGCGCTCGAGGCCGTCAACCGCGCACAGCTCCAGGCGCGCGCGCAAAGTATCGACGCGCACGGTATGTACACGCCCGAGCAGGAATATTTCTCCAACGTGATACTGGGCCGCGCCCGCAAGCTGAGCATCGATGGCGATGGCCGCATCGTGCTGCCGGCGGAATTTCTCGATCATGCCAAGGTCGATGGGCTGGCGATGTTCGTTGGCGGTGGCCAGCAATTCCATATCTGGCAACCCGAACGCTACGGAGTATATTTGCGCGAAAGCCTGCAAAGCGCGCCCGGCTTCACGTTGCCGCCGCCGCGCCAAGAGCCCGCATCGTGACCCCGGCCGTCCATATACCGGTCATGCGCGACGAGATGTTGCAGGCTTTGCGGCCGGGCGACGGAGAGGTCTATCTTGACGGGACCTTCGGCGCCGGTGGCTATGCCAGAGCCATCCTGGACGCCGCCGACTGCACGCTGTTCGCGCTGGACCGGGATCCGGACGCGATCGCGCGGGGCGCCGCCCTGCTGAGCGATTATCCGGACCGGTTGACCCTGTTGCAGGGATGCTTCGGTGATATGCGCCGCCTGCTGGATGCGGCCGGGGCGCCGGCGCTCAACGGTATCGTTCTGGATCTTGGTGTGTCCTCGCCGCAGATCGACAATCCGGCGCGCGGATTTTCGTTCCGCAGCGACGGTCCGCTCGACATGCGGATGGCGAAAACCGGGCCGAGCGCCGCCGATGTGGTCAATAATTTCGAAGAAAAGGCGTTGGCCGATACCCTGCGCCAACTCGGCGAGGAACGCCATGCGCGCCGCGTCGCCAGGGCCATCGTCGCGGCGCGCGCCGCCGCGCCGATCACGACCACGGCAATGCTGGCGCGGATCGTCCGCAACGTGATGCCGCGCTCGAAGGACGGCATCCACCCGGCGACCCGGACCTTCATGGCGCTGCGCATCCAGGTGAACGACGAGCTGGGCGAACTCGAACGCGGGCTAGCCGCCGCCGAAGCATTGCTGGCGCCGGGCGGGCGGCTGGTCGTGGTCAGTTTCCATTCGCTGGAAGACCGGCGGGTGAAGAATTTCCTGCGCGCGCGCAGCGCGGCCGCGCCGCGCGCTTCGCGCCATGCGCCGGAAGCCGGCGCGACCCGCGCGCCATCCTTCCGCCTGATTACGCGCCGCGCCGTCAAGCCTGGCGACGCCGAGACCGCGGCCAATCCGCGCGCCCGTTCGGCCCGGCTTCGCGCCGCCATCCGCACCGAGGCCCCGATTCTGGAGGACGCGGCATGAAGGGCGCGGCTTTGGTGGTCTGGGTCTGTCTTGCGGGTGTCGCCAGTTTCGCGCTGTTCAACATCACCTTCAAGGTCGAACAGCTGGAAGGCGAGCTGAAACTGTTGAACAAGGCAGTCCTGAAGGAGCAAAAGGCCGTGCATGTGTTGCGGGCCGAATGGAGCTATCTGAACCGCCCGGACCGGATCGAGGCGCTGGCGCGCAAGCTGTTGCCGGAACTGGCCTTCCCCAATGCCGCGCAAATCGGCGGGCTGGAGCGCCTGAGCGCGCCGGCGGCGACAGCGATTGGCGCCAGCGCGGCCCTTCGCGCCGCCATGGTGCGGAGCAAGCCATGATGTTCTGGAAACGCAAGCGCTCGGTGCGGCGCCGGCGCGCGCGGCCCACGACCCGCCCTAGCGCCGAGCGGCCGGCCGATAAGCGCGCCGCGCGCGCGCTCGAAGTCAGCCGCAACCGGCTGCTGGTCACCGGATCGGTGCTGCTGATCGCCTTCATTGCGATTTCGGTACGGTTGATCGATGTCGCTTTGTTGCAGGAAGCCCGCGAACCGCGCGTTGTCTATGCGCCGCGCGCCCAGGCAATGCGGATGGACCGCGCCGATATCGTCGACCGGAACGGCGTGCTGCTGGCGACCAACCTGACCACGGCGTCGCTCCACGCCAATCCCCGCAAAGTCATCGATGCCGATGCCGCCGCCCGGCAACTGGTCACCGCCCTGCCAGCGCTGCGCGAAGCCGAAATCGCCCGGATTTTGAAAACCGACCGGGCCTTCGTGTGGCTACGCAGGAACCTCACGCCGCGTCAGCAATGGCGGGTCAATTCGCTTGGCATTCCTGGTCTTTATTTCCAGAGCGCCGAGACCAGGGCCTATCCGAACGGCGCCCTGGCGGCGCATATCCTGGGCTATGTCGATATCGACCATCGTGGTCTGGCCGGGGTGGAAAAAAGTTTCGATGCGTCGTTGCGGGACAATGCGGCGCCGCTGCGGCTGACCATCGATTCCCGGGTGCAGTATATCCTGCGCGCCGAACTGAGCCAGGCGATGACCGAGTTTCGCGCCATCGGCGCCGCCGGGATCGTGCTGGATGTCCGCAACGGCGAAGTCCTGGCGATGACGTCGCTGCCCGATTTCGATCCCAATATGGCGGGCAGCGTGCGTGCCGGCCAGCGCTTCAACCGGGCCAGTCTGGGGGTCTATGAACTGGGCTCGACTTTCAAGATTTTCACCGTCGCCATGGCGCTCGAATATGGCGTCGTGAAGATGAGCGGCGGCTATGACGCGACCAAGCCGCTGCGCATCGCCCGGTTCACGATCCGCGACTTTCACGCCAAGAAGCGATGGCTTTCGGTGCCGGAAATCTTCATGTATTCGTCCAATATCGGCGCCGCCAAGATGGCTCGGGATATCGGCGGCGAAGCGCAACGCGAATTTTTTAGCCGGCTCGGCATGCTGCGCGCAGCCACGATCGAATTGCCCGAAGTCGGCGCGCCGCTCATCCCTTCGCCCTGGCGGCCGGTCAATACCATGACCATCGGTTACGGGCACGGGATGGCGGTCAGTCCCTTGCAACTGGTTGCCGGCGTCGCGGCGATGGTCAATGGCGGGCTGGTCAATCGTACGACGCTGATCCGTTCCGATGCGGCGCCGGCGCCGGGCAAGCGGATCATTTCCAAACGCACCTCGGACGAGATGCGCCGGCTGATGCGGCTGGTCGTCGTGAAGGGCACCGGCAAGAATGCCGCCGCGCCGGGCTATGTCGTTGGCGGCAAGACCGGGACGGCGGACAAGTCGGGGCGTGGCGGATACCGGGGGGAGGCGCTGATTTCATCTTTCGTGGCGGCGTTTCCGATGCAGGCGCCGCGCTATGTCGTGCTGGCGGTTCTGGATGAGCCGCGCGGCAATAAATCGACCGCCGGCTTCGCCACCGGCGGCTGGGTGGCGGCGCCGATCGTGCGCCGGATCATCGAGCGCGCGGCGCCGCTGCTTGGCGTGCTGCCGGTGGACGAGGACGCGCCGGCGATCCGCCAGGCGCTGGGCATACGGCTCAAGAAGGAGGAACGCCAGCTTGCGTCTTTCTGAGTTGGTCAATGGCGGTGGCGTGCAGGCGGCAAACATCTTGCCCGACACCGAAATCGTCGGCCTTAGCGCCGACAGCCGCACCGTGCGTCCGGGGTTTCTGTTCGCGGCGATTCCCGGCACGCGCGAAGATGGCCGGCGCTATATCGATCAGGCCATCGCCAGGGGTGCGGTCGCGGTGCTGGCGCCGCCGTCGGTGAACGCGGCGCAAATCGGCCGCCGGGCGCATCTTGTCACCGACCCCAATCCGCGCCGGCGTCTGGCGCTGATGGCGGCGCGCTTTAGCGGCGCCCAGCCCGCTACCGTCGTTGCGGTAACCGGGACCAACGGCAAGACTTCGGTCGCCAGCTTTGTCGGACAGCTCTGGACCATGAGCGGGGTGCGCGCGGCGGTCATCGGAACGCTCGGCGTTAGCGCGCCCGGCTGGCGGTGCGGCCCCGGACTGACGACCCCCGATCCGGTCGCGCTGCATGAAACCCTGGCCGCCTTGAAGCGCGACAACATCGACCGGCTGGCGCTTGAAGCGTCGAGCCACGGCCTCGATCAGTGCCGCCTGGACGGGGTTTGCGTCACCGCGGCGGCGTTTACCAATCTGTCGCGCGATCATCTTGATTATCATGCCTCGATGGCGGCCTATCGCGACGCCAAGCTGCGGCTGTTCGCCGAATTGCTGTCCGAGGGCGGGGTTGCGGTGTGCGGCGCGCAATCGCCATTGCATGAACCGGTCGCGAAAATCGCCAAACGGCGCGGCCTGAACCTGGTGACGTTCGGGCGGGCGCGCGGCGATATCCGTTGTCTTGCCGCCGAACCGCGCGATGCCGCCTGGTCGCTGTCGCTCGATGTGTCCGGCCGGCGGTTCGAAATCGACTTCCCCTTGCCGGGCGCATTTCAAATCGACAAAGCGCTTTGCGCCCTGGCGCTGGTCATCGGCTGCGGTGCCGCGCCGGCGGCGGTTACGCCGTTGCTGTCGCGGCTCGACGGCGTGCCGGGGCGTATGCAACTGGCTGGCAAGCTGGCCAATGGCGCATCGGTGATCGTGGATTACGCCCATACGCCGGACGCGCTGGCGACGGTGCTGCGGGCGGCGCGGGCGCATGTTGCGGGGCGGCTGGTCGTGGTCTTTGGCTGTGGCGGCGACCGCGATCCGGGCAAGCGTTCAGCGATGGGCGCCGCCGTCGCCCGCCATGCCGACCGGGCGATCGTCACCGATGACAATCCGCGCGGCGAGAACCCGGCCGCGATCCGGGCCCAGGCGCTTGAGGGCTGTCCGCGGGCGCGCGAAATCGGCGACCGCCGCGAGGCGATTGCCGCCGCGATCGCAACATTGGAGGCCGGCGATTTTCTGGTCATCGCCGGCAAGGGTCACGAACAGGGCCAGATTGTCGCCGGCCGAACCCTGCCTTTCGACGACCTTGGCGTGGCGCGCGCCGCCATTGCCCAACGCGAGGCGGTTTCGCCATGAGCGCGCTGTGGACATCCAGCGAAGCGGCGGCGGCGACCGGCGGCTCGAATACCGCACCCTGGACCGCCAGCGGTGTCTCGATCGACAGCCGCACCGTGCAGCCCGGCGATCTGTTCATCGCCATCAAGGGGCCGAACCGCGATGGCCATGACCATGTCGCCGACGCCATCGCCAAGGGCGCCGCGGCGGCCATGATCGAGGACGCGGCCGGCGCGGTCGGCGCGAAGGCGGCCGCACCTTTGCTTCGGGTCGCCGATACGATGGCCGGAATGCGCGGCCTGGCTGGCCGGGCGCGGGCGCGCGGGCGCGTCAAGCTCGCCGCCGTGACCGGCAGCGCCGGCAAGACCGGCACCAAGGACGCGCTGGCCCTGGTTCTCGGCCGGCAGGGCGCGACCGGATCGACGCAAGGCAATTTGAACAACCATTGGGGCTTGCCGCTCAGCCTTGCCCGGCTCGGCCGCGACGCGCAATTCGGCGTGTTCGAGATGGGCATGAGCAGCCCTGGCGAGATCGAACCTTTGTCCCGGCTGGCGCGCCCCGATGTCGCCGTCGTTACCAATGTTGGCGCGGCGCATCTGGAATTCTTTGCTTCCGAGGACGACATTGCCGACGCCAAGGCGGAAATTTTCACCGGCGTGGTGGCGGATGGCGCGGCGGTGCTTAATCGCGACTGCCGGCATTTCGAACGTCTGCGCGGCCACGCAAATGCTGCCGGAATCAGCCATATCCGTAGCTTCGGCGCGCATGAACAGGCCGATATACGATTGATCGACGCGGATATTCAGCCCGACCGCAGTCACGTCACGGCCCGGATCGGGACGCGGAAAGTCCGCTATGCGCTGGGCGCGCCGGGGGCGCATTGGGTCGCCAACAGCCTGGCCGTTCTGGCGGTGGTCGAAGCGCTGGGCGCCGATGTCGATGCGGCGGCGCGCGCGCTAGCGGATGTCGCGCCGGTGCCGGGCCGGGGCGCGCGCCGGACAATCCGGCTTGACCGCGGTGCGTTCACCTTGATCGACGAGAGCTACAACGCCAGTCCCGCTTCGATGCGCGCCGCGCTCAGCGTTCTGGGCGCGGCCGGGGGGCGCCGGATCGCGGTCCTCGGCGATATGCTGGAACTGGGCCGGCAATCGCCGGCGCTGCACGCAGCCCTGGCCGCCGATATTACCGCCAACCGTGTCGATCTGGTGTTTCTTGCCGGCCGCGACATGGCCCATCTTGCCGCGGCACTGGACCCGGCGGTCGTCGCCGGTCAGACGCGCGATGCCGCGTCGATCCTGTCGCTGTTGCGCGATGCGGTCCGGCCCGGCGATACCGTCATGGTGAAGGGGTCGCTCGGCGTCAACATGGCGCCCGTGGTGGCGGCCCTGATCGCGCTGGAGGCGGAATCCGGCGCGAATGTTCTTGCCGCCAGTGAAGGGTAGGGCCGGATGCTGTTCAATTTCCTGGCGCCCCTCGCCGATGATTTCCAGGTGTTCAACCTGTTTCGCTATCTGACGTTCCGCACCGGCGGCGCCGTCATGACGGCGCTGATCATCAGCTTCTTGTTTGGCCCCCGGATCATCAATTGGCTGAAAGCCCAGCAGGGCGACGCCAATAATATCCGCGAGGATCTGCCCGATACCCATCTCAAGAAGATCGGTACGCCGACCATGGGCGGGTTCCTGATCCTGTTGGCGGTCACCGTCAGCACGATTCTGTGGGCCGATATGAACAACGCCTATGTCTGGATCGTGCTGCTGGTGACGATCGGGTTCGGCGCGGTGGGTTTCGCCGATGATTATCTCAAACTTTCGCGAAAAAATTCCAAGGGGCTTCCCGGCCGCATCAAATTGCTGTTCGAGATCCTGATATCGGTCGTTGCCGCGTTCTTGGTCATGGAAATTTCGCCGGCGCCGTTGAACGACGCGCTGGTCTTTCCCTTCTTCAAATCCACGGTAGTCAATCTCGGCTGGTTCTTCGTTCCCTTCGCCGCCTTCGTGCTGGTCGGGTCGTCGAACGCGGTCAATCTGACCGATGGGCTGGATGGGCTGGCGATCGTCCCGGTGATGATCGCCGCCGCCTGTTTTGGCATCATCTCCTATCTGGTCGGCAGTTCGCTTTTTTCGAACTATCTGCAACTGCACTATGTTCCCGGCGCCGGTGAACTGGCGGTTTTCACCGGCGCCATGGTCGGGGCCAGCCTCGGATTCCTGTGGTTCAACGCGCCGCCGGCGATGGTCTTCATGGGCGACACCGGGTCGCTCGCGGTTGGCGGCGCGCTTGGCGCGATCAGCATCGTCACCAAGCATGAACTCGTGCTGGCCATCGTCGGCGGGCTGTTCGTGCTGGAAACCGTATCGGTCATCGTCCAGGTCATCAGTTTCAAGCTGACCGGCAAGCGGGTTTTCGCGATGGCGCCGCTGCATCACCATTTCGAAAAGAAGGGATGGGCCGAGCCGACAATCGTCATTCGTTTCTGGATCATCGCCGTGATCCTGGCCCTGATCGGCCTGTCCACCTTGAAGTTGAGATAACGCGATGATCCCTCTCGACGCCAGCAAGGGAAAGGGGTTCGCGGTCATGGGGCTGGGCCGTTCCGGCCTGGCCACGGCGCAAGCCCTGCTGGCCAGCGGCGCGCGTGTCTACGCCTGGGACGATGACGCAGCCCGGCGCGAAGCGGCCGCGGCGGACGGCGTGCCGGTCGTCGACCTTGCCAATGGCGTGTGGAAGGATGTCGAGCATCTGGTGCTTAGCCCCGGCATCGCGCATACCCACCCCCGCGCGCACGCGGTGGCGCGCCTCGCCCGCAAGCACGGGGCCGAGATTCTCGGCGATATCGAATTGCTGACGCGGTCCCAGACATCGGCCCGCTATATCGCCGTCACCGGCACGAACGGTAAATCGACCACCACGGCGCTGATCGGCCATATCCTGCAATCGGCGCGCCGCACGGTGCAGATCGGCGGCAATCTCGGCCCGCCAGCGCTATCGCTGGCGCCGCTCGATGCGTCGGGTCATTATGTGCTGGAACTGTCCTCCTATCAACTCGAACTGGTGCCCTCGGCGGCGTTCGATGTCGCGGTGCTGCTCAATATCAGCGCCGATCATCTGGAGCGCCACGGCGGAATGGACGGCTATATCGCGGCCAAGCGGCGGATCTTCACCGGCTGCGGCGGCACCGCCATCATCGGCGTCGACGATCCCGATTGCGCGGCGATCCATGGCGCGCTGGCCGGTCAATGCACGGCCGCGATCATCCCGGTTTCCGGCGCGCGGCGGGTTCCCGGCGGCGTTTATGCCGAAGACGAAACCCTGTATGACGCCATCGGCGGCGACCCGGTCGCCGTGATGGATATAGGCGCGGTCGACACCCTGCCCGGCCCGCATAATGCGCAGAATGCCGCCGCCGCTTACGCAGCGGCCCGAACATCCGGGCTGACGCGGGCGCAAATCGCCGACGCCATCGCCCGCTATCCCGGCCTCGCCCATCGCCAGCAATGCGTCGCGACGATCGATGGCGTCCGCTACATCAATGACAGCAAGGCGACCAACCCCGCCGCCGCCGCCAAGGCGCTGAGCTGTTACGCGACGATCTACTGGATCGCCGGCGGCCTGCCGAAGCAAGGCGGTCTGGACGCCATCGCCCCGTATCTGGGGCGGATTCGCCACGCCTTCCTGATCGGTGACGCCGCCCAGGATTTCGCCGCCAGTCTGGCTGGCAAAGTCGAGACGCATCAATGCGGAACACTTGGTGCGGCATTGCTGGAGGCGCGGCGCCGGGCGTCGGTCGAGCAAGCCGGCGATGCGGTGGTGCTGCTTTCGCCAGCCTGCGCCTCGTTCGACCAGTTCGTCAATTTCGAGGCGCGTGGTGCTGCATTCGCGCGCCGGGTCAGCCGGTTGCCGGGACACCGGCGCGAGATTGTCTGGGACGGGGAGACCGCCCCATGAGACCGATCGCGCGCGACGATACCTCGATCCTTGGCCGCTGGTGGTGGACCGTCGATCATTGGACCCTGTTCAGCTTCGGGCTGTTGACCGCGTTCGGACTGATCTTGACGGTTGCCGCGAGCCCGCCGGTGGCGGAACGCATTGGCCTCGATCCGTTCTACTTCGTGCGCCGCCAGGCGGTCCTGATCGTCCCGGCGATGGCAATAATGTTCGTGGTGTCGCTGCTCGATCCGCGCGGGGTTCGCCGTCTGGCGACGCTTGCGTTTGCCGGAATCATCGGTCTGCTCTTTTTGACCCTGTTTTTCGGCCCGGAGATCAAGGGGGCGCAGCGCTGGCTGGTCCTCGGCGGGTTTTCGCTGCAACCGTCCGAATTCATGAAGCCCGCCTTTGCCGTCGTCGCCGCCTGGATGTTCTCGGCCCGGCGGCTCGGTCAGGATGTTCCGGGATATCAGGTATCGTGTGTACTTTATGTGCTGGTCATCGGATTGCTGCTGGCGCAGCCCGATGTGGGGCAGGCGATTATTGTGTCGGCGATCTGGTTCACGCAATGGTTCCTGGCCGGCCTGTCGATGATCTGGGTGGCGGTGTTCGCCGTGCTGGGGCTGCTGGCGATGACCGGCGCCTATTTCGTCTTTCCCCATGTTGCCAGCCGCATCGACCGGTACTTCGATCCGGCATCGGGCGACAATTATCAGATCGACCGCGCGATGGAAGCCTTCATGAATGGCGGATTGCTGGGCCGGGGTGCTGGCGAGGGCCGGGCGAAGGCCTTTCTGCCCGACGCCCATTCCGATTTCATCTTCGCTGTCGCGGGAGAGGAATTCGGACTGCTGGCCTGTCTTTTCCTTGTCGCCCTGTTCGTTTTCGTGATCCTGCGCGGGTTGATCCGGGTCATGGCGGACGACAATCTGTTCGTCGTTCTGGCGGCGGCCGGGTTGATCGTCCAGTTCGCGCTGCAGGCGATCATCAACATGGCGTCCACCGTGAATCTGATGCCGACCAAGGGCATGACGTTGCCGTTCATTTCCTATGGCGGATCGTCGCTGCTGGCGCTGGGATTCGGCATGGGGATGTTGCTGGCGCTGACCCGCCGCCGCGCCGGAGGTCCGCAATGAGCGGCAAATTCATCATGCTGTCCAGTGGCGGGACCGGCGGCCATGTCTTTCCGGCCCAGGCGCTTGCCGAAATGTTGCAGGCGCGCGGGCATCGGCTGGCGCTGATTACCGACCGGCGGGGCGATTCCTATAACGGGCCGCTCGACGCCCTGGATACCCATTACATTCAGGCCGCCGGATTCAGCGGCCGGGGGCCCATCGCCAAGGCCATTGCCGTGGTCCGGCTCGCTATCGGGTTCTTTCAGGCGCGCCGGCTGCTGCTGGATCTGGCGCCCGATGTCGTCGTCGGATTTGGCGGCTACCCCACGATTCCGACCTTGCTGGCGGCGTCCAGGCTGGGGATCAAGACCGTGATACACGAACAGAATGCGGTGCTGGGCCGGGCCAACCGGGTGCTGGCGCCGCGCGCCACGCGCATCGCCACCGCCTTCCAGACCACGGGCTATCTGCGCAATGCGGACCGCGGCAAGGCGGTGTGGACGGGCAATCCGGTGCGCCCGGAAATTCTTGCGATCCGCGGCCAGCCGTTCCCGCCCCTGGACGACACCGGACCGATCGAGATTCTGGTTGTCGGCGGCAGCCAGGGGGCGTCGATCTTCGCCACCGCGGTCCCGGCCGCGCTGGCGTCGCTGCCGCCGGCCTTGCGGGCGCGTCTGCGCGTCACCCAGCAATGCCGCAAGGAAGGTATCGACAAGGCGCGCAAGGGCTATGAAGAAGCCGGCATCGCGGCGACCCTGTCGACGTTCTTCGACGACATCCCCAGGCTGCTCGCGGCGGCGCATCTGGTGATCTGCCGTGCCGGCGCCTCGACCACGGCGGAGCTGACCAGCGCCGGCCGCCCGGCGATCCTGGTGCCCTATCCCCATGCGATCGACGATCACCAGACGATCAACGCGGCCCGGCTCTGCGATTCCGGCGGTGCGTGGATGATCCCCGACCAGGATTTCTCGCCCGACGCCCTGGCCGTCCGGCTGGTCACGCTGTTGTCCACGGACAGCACGCTGGAGATGGCCGGGCGCTGCGCCGCCAAGGTTGGCATGCCCGAAGCGACCGCCCGGCTGGCCGATGTGGTCGCCGGCGTGATCGGATCGAACGGCGACAGCGCGCGGGAAAATTTGCCGGAGCAAGCCGCATGAGATCGATGCCCCTGTCCATCGGCTTGATCCATTTCGTCGGTATCGGCGGCATTGGCATGTCGGGCATTGCCGAAATCCTGCACAATCTGGGCTACGAGGTGCAGGGCAGCGATGTCGCCAATAGCGCCAATGTCGAGCGGCTTCGCGAATTGGGCATTCCCGTCGTCATCGGGCATGAGGCGCAAAACGTCGCCGAGGCGAAGGTCGTGGTGACTTCTTCGGCGATCAAGGACGGTAACCCCGAAGTGGCGGCGGCGCAGGAACGCATGGTGCCGATTGTCCGGCGGGCCGAGATGCTGGGCGAGCTGATGCGCCTTAAATGGTCCATCGCCGTCGGCGGCACCCATGGCAAGACGACGACGACCTCGATCGTGGCGGCGTTGCTGGATGCGGCGGGGTTCGATCCGACCGTGATCAATGGCGGCATTATTAACGCCTATGGCACCAATGCGCGGCTTGGCGCTGGCGACTGGATGGTCGTGGAAGCCGATGAATCGGACGGCACCTTCGTCAAATTGCCGGCGACGATCGCGATCGTCACCAGCATGGATCCCGAACATCTCGACTTTTACGGCGGCTTCAAGAACGAGAAAGAAGCGTTCCGCACCTTTGTGCAGAACATACCGTTCTATGGTTTCGCCGTACTGTGCATCGACGATCCCGACGTCCAGGCGATGATCGGTCAGATCAACGACCGGCGGCTGATTACCTATGGCATGAGTCCGCAGGCGGAAATACGCGCGATAAACCTGCGCAACGGCCCGGACGGCGCCCAGTTCGACGTTGTCGTTGAATCCAGGGATGGCCCGGTCCGGGTGCTGAAGGCGCTGCATCTGCCGATGTTCGGCGAGCACAATGTCTGCAATGCGCTGGCCGCCATCGCGGTGGCGCTGGAAATGGGCGTTGACGACGATGCCATCGCACGCGGCCTGAAGGGGTTTCGCGGCGTCAAACGACGGTTCGAGAAAACCGGCGAGGTCGATGGCGTCACCGTGATCGACGATTACGGCCATCATCCGGTGGAAATCGCAGCGGTGCTGAAAGCGGCCCGCGCGGTGACCGATCGCCGGGTTATCGCCGTCGTCCAGCCGCATCGCTATTCGCGATTGATGGCGTTGTTCGAGGATTTCTGCACCTGCTTCAACGACGCCGACGTGGTAATTGTCGCCGATATCTACGCCGCCGGTGAAACGCCGCTCGATGGCATCGACCGGGACGCGCTGATTCACGGCCTGCGCACGCGCGGCCACCGCGAGGTCATGGCGCTCGCCGATCCGGACGATCTGGCCGGGTTGGTGGCGGAGGTGGCCGGCGCCGGCGACATGGTGATCTGCCTCGGCGCCGGCTCGATCACGGGCTGGGCGAACGATCTGCCGGACGGGCTGCGGCGTCTGCCCGGCCGCCGGGCGGAGGCCAGGCGATGAACGCCGCGGCCCGAAAAGAACGCCTGATCGACCGGCTGCCGGCGGTGCGCGGCGTTTATACCGAAAATCTGGATCTGTCCCGGGTCGTCTGGTTCAAGGTCGGCGGCCCGGCGGAAGTCGTCTTCGAGCCGGCCGACGAATATGATTTGCGCGTCTTCCTGACCGAAAAACCAGACGACGTGCCGCTAACGATAATTGGCGCCGGGTCGAACATACTGGTGCGCGATGGCGGCGTGCCGGGCGTGGTTCTGCGGCTTGGCCGAGGGTTCTCGAATATCTCGATCGAGGATTCCACCCTGGTCGCAGGCTCGACGGCGCTGGCGATTACGGTTGCGCGTACCGCCCAGCGCGAAGGGTTCGCCGGGCTGGAGTTTCTTTCCGGCATCCCCGGCACGATCGGCGGGGTCCTGCGCATGAACGCCGGCGCCTATAGCCAGGAAACCAAGGACGTGCTGATCCGCGCCCGGGTGATCGATCCGTCCGGGGTACTCAACGTGTTGCTGGCCGAGGCGTTGGGCTTTTCCTACCGGCACATAAAAGTGCCTGAGGACTGGGTGTTCGTGGGCGCCGAATTCAAGATTACGGCGGGCGAACCCGCGGCCATCGCGGCCCGCATGGCGCAAATCAGCGCCGCACGCAACGATAGCCAGCCGATCCGCACCCGCACCGGCGGCTCGACCTTCAAGAACCCGCCGGGCGCCAAGGCCTGGCGGCTGATCGACGAGGCCGGTTGCCGGGGCCTGCGTCATGGCGGCGCGCAGGTGTCCGAACAGCATTGCAATTTCCTGATTAATACCGGGACCGCCAGCGCCGCCGATCTGGAAAATCTGGGGGAGTTGGTGCGCCAGCGCGTGCGGGCGCATTGCGGGACCGATCTGGAATGGGAAATCAAGCGGATCGGCGTGCCGCTTGGGGATGGCGCGCATGGCTAAGAAAGTCGCCGTATTGATGGGCGGTTGTTCGGTGGAACGCGAGGTTTCGCTGACCAGTGGCGCGGCCTGTGCCGCCGCGCTGCGCGATGCCGGCTACGCGGTGATCTGCATCGATGTGTCGCGCGATGTCCGCCGCCTGATCGACGCGCTGACCCCGCTGCCCGATGTCGTGTTCAACGCGCTGCATGGGCGCGATGGCGAAGACGGAAAAATTCAGGGACTGCTGGATTTGCTGGGGGTGCCCTACACCCATTCCGGCGTGCTGGCGTCGGCCATCGCCATGAACAAGCAGGTCGCCAAGACATTGTTCGGCGCACGCGGCATTCCGTGCCCGGAGGGCCGGATCATGGCGCTGGAACGGATCGGGTCCGAATCCGGTTTCGAGCCGCCTTATGTCATGAAACCAAATGACGAGGGCTCCAGCGTCGGCGTGCATATCGTGCGCCCCGGCGACAATCGGATTCTGCCCGAAGAATGGCGTTTCGGCGACAGCGCCCTGGTCGAACGCTACATTCCCGGCCGCGAATTGACCGTGGTCGTCATCGGCGACCGGGCAATCGGGGTTACCGAACTGCGCCCGAACACCGGATTCTACGATTACAACGCAAAATACACCGACGGCCAGACGCTGCATCTGTGTCCGGCCCCGGTGCCGGACCGGATCGCCGAGCAGGCGATGGAATATGCGCTGACCGCGCATTGCGCGCTCGGCTGCCGTGGCGTCAGCCGCGCCGATTTCCGCTATGACGACACCCAAGGCGAGCCGGGCCAGCTTTATATGCTCGAAGTCAACACCCAGCCCGGCATGACGCCGCTGTCGCTGGTGCCGGAGCAGGCGGCGCAGGCCGGGATTCCGTTTGGCGAGCTGGTCTCCTGGATGGTGGAGAATGCCGCATGCGACGCTTGATCCCCTTCTGGAGGGCGGTGCCGGCCGGCAAGCGCAAGCGCCGGACCCGCCGCCGCGCCGCGCCGCGATGGATGCGGCCGGCGATCTACGCATTGGGCGCCGTGGCGCTGTTCGCCGGGGCCGGAAGCGGTGGTTACTGGGCCTGGAGTTCGGGGGCCGCGATGCGCCTTTCCAGCGCCGCCAGCGCCGCGCTCGTCGATCTGACAGTCCGCGCCGGCCTGAAAATCGACGATATTCTGGTCGAAGGGCGCACCGAGGTGACCAGGGCCCAGTTGCTGAAAGCGATCGCGGTCCGGCGTGGCGATCCGATTCTCGCCGTGGATACCGATGGCATCCGCGCGCGCTTGATGACGATCGGCTGGGTCGCCGACGCCACGGTCGAACGGCGGCTTCCGGGCACCCTCTATATCAACCTCCAGGAGCGCCAGGCGATGGCCATATGGCAGCGCAACGGGACCTTCGTTCTGGTCGATCGCGGTGGCGTGGTCATCGGGACGCAGGGTCTGGACCGTTATGGCCATCTGAAGGTGATCATTGGCGCCGCAGCACCACGCCACACGCCGGCTTTGCTCGACATGCTGGCGACGGTGCCCAAGCTCATGGCGCGGGTCCGCGCCGCCATCTGGGTCGGCGACCGGCGCTGGAACCTGCGGCTCGACAATGGCATCGACATCCGCTTGCCGGAGAAGGATCCACAGGCCGCCTGGGCGTGGCTGGTGGCGTTGGAGCGCGACCGGCAACTTCTGAGCCACGGCATTATCGCCATCGATCTTCGTATCCCAAGCCGACTGGTTGTGCAGCGCCGCGACCAGGGCGACCGGACATGATGGCAAGGAACCAGGGACAATGAGGGGAAACAGGTCTTGGCCCGTAATGAACTGATTACCGCGCTCGATATCGGCACCAGCAAGATCTGCTGTTTCATCGCCAAGATCGATGACAACGGCCGGGCGCGCGTGACCGGTATCGGGCATCAGGCGAGTGCCGGAATCAAGGCCGGCGCCATCGTCAGCATGGAAGACGCCCAGCAATCGGTGATCGCCGCCGTTTACGCCGCCGAGCAGATGGCGGGCGAGCAAATTCGCGAAGTCTATGTCAATGTCAGCGGCGGGGTGCTGGAAAACGGCACGATGGTGCTGGAAACGCCGGTCGGCGGCACCATCGTCGGCGACGCCGAAATGCGCAAACTATACACCGGCAACTGGCATCGCGAAGTCGCCGGCAACTGCGCCCTTGTCCACACGATACCGGTCGGCTTCAAGATCGACGGGTCGAACGGCATCCGCGATCCGCGTGGCCTGAGCGGGCGCAAGCTGGGCGTGCAGATCCGCACCGTCTCGGTTCAGGCCAACGCGATTCAGAACCTGACGGTCTGTATCGGGCGGTGTCATCTGAACACCAGCGGCCATGTCGTCAGCGCCTATGCGTCGGGCCTGGCCTGTCTGGTCGAGGATGAAACCGATCTTGGCGTTGCAATGATCGACATGGGCGGCGGCACGACATCGGTGGCGGTGTTTTTCGACGGTGCGCTGGCCTATGCCGGCTGTGTTCCGGTCGGCGGGCAGCATGTGACCAGCGATATCGCGCGCGGCCTCTCGACGCCGCTTAGCCATGCGGAGCGCCTGAAGACCCTGCATGGCGGCGCGCTGCCATCGCCGACCGACGAGCGCGAGATTATCGACGCGCCGCAAATCGGCGAGGAAGAGGACGGCACCGTCAACCGGGTGCCGAAATCCTTCATTATCAGCATCATCGCGCCGCGCCTGGAGGAAACCTTCGAGTTGGTGCGCGAAAAGCTGGAGACCAGCGGTTTCGGCAAACTGGCCGGGCGGCGCGTCGTGCTGACCGGCGGCGCCAGCCAGTTGACCGGCGTGCGCGAACTCGCGGCCCAGGTGCTCGACAAGCAGGTCCGGCTTGGCCGGCCGATGCGAATATCCGGCCTGGCCGAGGCGACGGGCGGCCCGGCATTTTCGACCGCCGCCGGCCTGCTGTCCTACGCCGCCGACGACCGCGGGGAAATCCGCCCCGCCGCCGCCGGGTTCATGAAAACATATGGCGGCCCGTTTGGCCGCTTTGGAGGGTGGCTGCGTGAACATTTCTAGCCCCCCCCACAACCCAATTCCATGCCGCGCGGGAGTGCGGCGGGGATATGCCGGCGGGAGCCGGCGCACTGTGATATTGTAACCGGTAGCCTGGAGGCAAGAATGACGATCAACCTCAGCATGCCAAAGTCGGAAGCCCAATTGAGACCGAGCATCCTTGTCGTGGGTGTCGGCGGCGCGGGAGGAAACGCCGTCAACAACATGATCAGCTCGAACCTCGAAGGGGTCGACTTTGTCGTCTGCAACACTGACGCACAATCGTTGAGCCAATCTTTGTCGGATCGCAAGATCCAGATGGGATTGGGCACGACCGAGGGATTGGGCGCCGGATCACGGCCCGAAGTCGGCGCCGCGGCGGCCGAAGAAGCGCTCGATGAGATTCAGCACCATCTCAACGGCACCCATATGGTGTTTATCGCCGCCGGGATGGGGGGCGGCACCGGCACCGGCGCGGCGCCGGTCATCGCCCGGGCCGCGCGCGAGCAGGGCATCCTGACCGTCGGCGTGGTGACGAAACCGTTCACGTTCGAAGGCAGCCGGCGGATGAAGACCGCCGAGGCCGGGATCGAGGAACTGCAACAATTCGTCGATACGCTGATCATCATCCCCAATCAGAACCTGTTCCGCATCGCCAACGAGAAGACCACTTTCGCCGACGCGTTCAAGATGGCCGACGACGTGTTGTATTCCGGCGTTCGCGGCGTCACCGATCTGATGGTCCTGCCGGGTCTGATCAATCTCGATTTCGCCGATATCCGTACCGTGATGAGCGAGATGGGCAAGGCGATGATGGGCACCGGCGAAGCCGACGGCGAGAAGCGCGCCATCGAGGCCGCCGAGCGGGCGATTTCCAACCCGCTGCTTGACGATGTCACGATGAAGGGTGCCAAGGGCATGCTCATCAACATCACCGGCGGCAGTGACATGACGCTGTTTGAGGTCGATGAGGCGGCGAACCGGATCCGCGAGGAAGTCGATCCGGACGCCAATATCATCTTCGGTTCGACGTTCGAGGAATCCTTGGAAGGCAAGATTCGGGTTTCGGTCGTCGCGACCGGGATCGAAGCCGCGGAATCATCTGAATTCCGCCCGCTTCCGACCGGCCTGACCACGGTCGTGGCGTCGGTGAAGCGCGAGGAAGACGCCGGATCCGAAGCCGAGCCGGCCCCGCAAACGCCGGATGCCGATCCGGTTCCGGCCGTGGCCGAATCGGGCGAACCGGAAGCCATCCCCGATGACGCGGCCGCCGTGCAAGAACCAACCCGGCCAGCCGGACGGCCGGCGTTCATTCCGCCGCGTCCGGCGCGTCCAGGCGAGCTGAAGGCGAGCCAAAGCGTGCCCGAACCCTTCGCCGTGGCGGCGATGGAGAACGCGCGCAGCGAACCGCCCAAGCCGCACCGGAAGACGCTTTCCCTGTTCGAACGGGTGACCAGAACCGGACGCCACCAGGCCGCCGCAAAAGCCGCCGAGCCGGAGATCAAACCGGCCGGGGGGATGTCCGCTCCAGCGATGGCGGAGCAATTGGAACAGCCGGGTCAGCCCAGCCTCGAAGGGCTTGGTTCGGCGGATTCGCCGTCGACGACGGCGGCGGAAGAGGCGATGCTCCAGATCCCCGCCTTCCTGCGTCGCCAGGCCAACTAGCGGGCTGTAAATACGGGTTCAATATCAGATCGTTACGCGGCCGCGCCACGGGGTGCGGCTGCGTAACATTTCGTAACAAAGAGTGATTTGAACGCCGGTGCCGTGAATTGCTATTTCTTCACAACGCGACTGTGCGAATGGTAAACGCGCGCCGATTAAACCGGTGATAAAAATCCGGTGCATGATCGGGCCGCGTTAAGAGTGAGAGGGGCTCCAGGGGATGGAGGAATTGGCAGGGGCTATGTCTTGGCAGCATACGCTAAGACGCAGCATTGGCTGTACGGGCGTCGGTCTGCACAGTGGCGATGCGATCACAATGGTGCTTCATCCGGCCGCGCCGAACAGCGGTATCCGTTTTCGCCGCACCGATGTCGCCGCCGAAAACTGCGAAATTGCGGCGCTGTACGGCAATATCGCTTCAACGCGCCTTTGCACGACGCTGGCCAATGAACACGGCGTCGGCGTCGGCACGGTCGAACATCTGATGGCGGCGCTGGCCGGCTGTGAAATCGACAATGTCGTCATCGAATTGAGGGGGCCGGAAGTGCCCGTCATGGACGGCAGCGCCGAACCCTTCGTGTCCCTGATCGAAAGTGCCGGCACTGCGGAACAGGACGCGCCCCGGCGCGTGCTTCAGGTGCTGCACCCGGTAACGGTGCGTGACGGCGATTGCGTTGCGACGCTGGAGCCGGCGGACGGATTTTCCGTGGCGCTGGATATCGAATTCGACAGCAGCGTCATCGGCGCGCAGGGCTACGATCTGGAATTTTCCACGGCCGCGTTCAAATCCGACATCTGCCGGGCGCGGACCTTTGGCTTCCTGCATGAGGTCGAGGCGATGCGCCGCGCTGGCCTGGCCCGTGGCGGGTCGCTCGACAATGCCGTGGTCATCGATGGCGATCGCATCGTGAACCCGGGCGGCCTGCGGTTCGTGGATGAATTCGTGCGCCACAAGGTACTCGATTGTATCGGCGATTTATATCTCGCCGGCGCACCGTTACGGGGCAAATTCCGGGGCGTGAGGACCGGCCACACCATGCACCATAAACTTCTGTGCGCCCTGTTCGCGCAGGATGCGGCTTGGACAATGCTGCCGATGGACGGCAATCTGGGCATGCCCGCCTGGACGCCGCAGGCCGTCGCGGCCAGCGCCTGATCCGCTGGCTTTCGATAAGGTGAGCAAAGCGACCGGATCAACGTGAATCGCCTCTGGCGATTCCCATCAATCCTGATTTGCTCTAGATGTAATTTTCCGCGCCGCCAGCGGTGGGAAATGCCGGCGGGCGGTGATATATTTGCGGCATGAAAAACCCGATCCGAAATCGCCTGCTCGCCCTTTGCCTTGGCTTGGTCCTGTCCGCGTGCGCTGGCGACGAAGAAGCTGCCTATGTCGAACGAACGGTCGAACGGCTCTACAATAACGGCGTCGATGCGCTACAGGTGGGCAATTTTACCAACGCCATCGCCGCTTTCGATGAAGTCGAGCGCCAGCACCCCTATTCGGTCTGGGCGACCAAGGCGCAGCTCATGTCCGCCTATGCGTCCTACAAGAAGGGTGAGTACGACGAGACCGTGATCGGCGTCGACCGTTTCATCGAACTGCACCCCGGAAGCCGCGATGCGCCCTATGCCTATTATCTCAAGGCATTGAGTTATTACGAACAAATTTCCGATGTCGGCCGCGACCAGAAGATGACCGAGCGGGCGCTGGCGGCGTTGAAAGATGTGACGCGGCGCTATCCCGACTCCAAATACGGCCGCGACGCGCGGGCCAAACTCAATCTGGTACACGATCATCTTGCCGGCAAGGAAATGGCGATCGGCCGGTATTATCAGCAGCGCGGCGAATATCTGGCGGCGATAAACCGGTTCCGGACCGTATTGCGCGAATATCAGACCACGACCCATGTGCCCGAAGCGCTGTTGCGCTTGACCGAAAGCTATCTGTCGCTTGGCATTACCGACGAGGCGCAGATGGCCGCCGCCGTGCTCGGCCATAATTTCCCGGGCAGTCAATGGTATCAGGACAGCTACGCGCTTCTGTCCCAGAAGGATTTACAACCGGCGCGCAAGGAAAATTCCTGGATCAGCTGGATGTGGGACTGGGCGCAGTGATGCCAGGGAGCGGCGATACTTCGCGATGTTGACGGCGCTGGGCATTCGCAACGTCGTCCTGATCGATAAACTCGATCTCACCTTCGAAGAAGGTCTCTGTGTCCTGACCGGCGAAACCGGCGCCGGCAAGTCTATTCTGCTCGATGCGCTGGGACTGGCGCTTGGCGAGCGCGCCGATACCGGGCTCTTGCGCCATGACGGCGGCGACGCCGTGGTCACCGCGACCTTCGAGGTGGCGCCGGACCATCCCGCCGCCGTCCTGGCCGCCGAGCATGGCATTGGCGCCGAAGATAGTCTTATTTTACGCCGAACCTTGAATGCGGCCGGCCGTACCAGGGCGTTCATCAACGATCAATCCGTCAGCGTCGGGTTCTTGCGGAAGGTCGGCGGGTTCCTGATCGAAATTCAAGGCCAGTTCGCGCAGCAGGGTTTGCTGGATCATGCCAATCACTTGCCGCTGCTCGATGCCTATGGCCGGCTTGGCGATCAGGCGGCCAGGCTCGGCACGGCATTTCGCGCCTGGCGCGATGCCGGCGCGGCGCTGAGCGAGGCCCGGTCGGAAACCGAACAGGCGCGTCAGGATGAAGAATATCTGCGCCATGCGCTGGCGGAGCTGGACCAATTCGGCCCCGAACCGGATGAAGACGCCGCCTTGAGCGTGGAACGCCAGCGGCTGATGCAGGCCGGGCATCTGGTCGATGCGCTCGATGTGGCGCGCCGCGATGTCGCCGGCCGGAATCCGGTCAGCGAGTCGCTGCGCAGCGCCCTGCGCCGTCTGGAGCGGGTTGCCGAAGCGGCGCAGGGACTGTTCGATCCACTCATCACCGCGCTCGACCGGGCGCTGGACGGCGCCGAATCCGCGCTCGATGCCCTGAATTCCGCCAGCCAGGCCATCGAAATAGACGATGCCCGGCTCAACACCGTTGAGGAGCGGTTGTTCGCGTTGCGCGATCTGGCGCGAAAACACCGCGTCGATACCACCGCATTGCCCGAATTCCGCCAGCAGATGCGCGACAAGCTGGCCCGGATCGACGACCAGAGCGATGCGCTGGCGGCGCTTGAGGCCAAGGTCGCGGACTGCCGACGCGCCTATGTCAGCCATGCGGAGGCCTTGAGCAAGGCGCGCGCGAAGGCGGCAAAAGCCCTGGACGCGGCGGTCGGGATCGAACTGCCGCCATTGAAGCTGGAAAATGCGGTTTTCGTCACCCGGATCGAGCGGCTTGGCGAGGATCATTGGACGTCCTCGGGCATCGACCGGGTCCGCTTCGCGGCATCGACCAATCCGGGAACGCCGGCGGGGCCGATCGACCGGGTTGCATCGGGCGGCGAGCTGTCGCGGTTCATGCTGGCGATCAAGGTCGTGTTGACGGCGACGGATGCGCCGCCCTCGCTGGTCTTCGATGAAATCGATAGCGGTGTCGGCGGCGCCACTGCTTATGCGGTCGGCGAGCGGTTGCGGCGGCTGGCCGGCCGGCTGCAAGTGCTTGTCGTCACCCATTCGCCGCAAGTCGCGGCCCGTGGCGTCGTCCATTTGCGGGTCCACAAATCGGATTCGGGCGGCCAGGTCGTGACCGGGATCGACCGGCTTACGGCGTCCGAACAACAGGAAGAAGTGGCGCGCATGTTGTCCGGCGCCGCCGTGACCAAAGAAGCCCGCGCCGCCGCGCGGCGGTTGATCGAAGGCGCTCCGCAATGAAGCCGGCCGAAAAACTGAACCCGGAACAGGCCGCGCTGGAACTGCAACGCCTGGCGCTTGAAATTGCTCGCCATGACGACGCCTACCATCGGCGCGATACGCCGGAAATCGACGATGCCCAATACGATGCCCTGCGCCGCCGCAACGACGCCATTGAGGCCCGGTTTCCGGATCTGGTCCGCCCCGACAGCCCGAGCCGCCGGGTCGGCACCGCGCCCGCATCGGGGGCTTCCACGGTCACGCATGCCCAACCCATGTTGTCGCTGTCCAACGCCTTCGGTGCCGACGACGTGATCGAGTTCCTGGCTCGGATTCGCCGCTTTCTTGGGCTCGGCGAGAGCGAGACGGTGGACATCGTCGCCGAACCGAAGATCGACGGATTGAGCGCTTCGCTGCGCTATGAAAAGGGCGCCTTCGTGCTGGGCGCGACACGGGGCGACGGCGCGGTCGGCGAGGATATCACCGCCAACCTGCGCACCATCGCCGATATTCCGGCCACGTTGCGCGACGGCGCGCCGGATGTTCTGGAGGTGCGCGGCGAAGTCTATATGCGCCGGGATGATTTTTTCGCGCTGAACGAACGGCAATTAGCGGCGGGCGCCAAGCCATTCGCCAATCCACGCAACGCCGCCGCCGGCAGCCTGCGGCAACTCGATTCCTCGATCACCGCCAGCCGGCCGCTGCGGTTCTTCGCCTATTCCAGCGGTGAGACGAGTGCCGCGGTGGCCGGGACGCATTGGGGCTTTCTGGCGGCGCTGAAGGATTGGGGCTTCAGCGTCAATCCGCGCGCGCGGCTCTGCGCCGATGCGGCGGCAGCGCTGGCATTGTATGGCGAGATCGACGCGGACCGCTCGGGGCTGCCCTACGATATCGACGGCATCGTTTACAAGGTCGACCGGCTCGACTGGCAGGCGCGGCTGGGCATGATAAGCCGCGCGCCCCGTTGGGCCATCGCCCATAAATTCGCCGCCGAACAGGCCCAGACCATCCTGCACCGGATCTCGGTCCAGGTCGGCCGCACCGGCGCGCTGACCCCGGTGGCGGAGCTGGAGCCGGTCACCGTCGGCGGCGTGGTCGTCAGCCGCGCGACGTTGCACAATGCGGATGAGATCGCCCGCAAGGATTTGCGCGCCGGCGACACCGTCGTGGTTCAGCGCGCCGGCGATGTGATCCCCCAGATCGTGCGCGCCATCGTGGAACGCCGCCCGGCCGGCGCATCGCCCTATGTTTTTCCCGGCCGCTGTCCGGAATGCGGCAGCATCGTTGCGCATAATGACGGCGAAGTCGTGCGCCGCTGTACCGGCGGCCTGATCTGCCCGGCCCAGGCGCTGGAACGGCTGAAGCATTTCGTCAGCCGCAACGCCTTCGATATCGAAGGACTGGGCGGCAAGCATATCGAAGCGTTCCGCGCGGCCGGCTTGATCGCCACGCCGGCCGATATATTCCGGCTCGCCGGCCATGCGGATGAGATCGCCGCGCTCAAGGGATGGCAGGCGCAGTCGCTGGCCAATTTGCTGGCGGCAATCGAGGCGCGCCGCACAATCGCATTGGAGCGCCTGATTTATGCGCTTGGCATCCGTCAG